>Ga0315914_1001719_pt1 | contig 33280 bp, 14 predicted proteins | sample MpolenodulesMG_FD_203920 | JGI IMG/M metagenome (GOLD analysis project Ga0315914, IMG submission 203920) | Medicago polymorpha root nodule microbial communities from Los Angeles, California, United States - elongated nodules | ecosystem: Host-associated > Plants > Roots > Nodule | place: USA...
TTGTTGGTTCTTATAGAGGTAGGGAATGACTATTGCACCCCTACTTTCCAAAACTCAACTCACGCCTTTCCTGGATAACGACAACAAACCCTACATAAATACTCTCGTCGTCTATATATAACAATAGTTTAAGGTTTATATACGATTATTAATAAAATGATTAATTGTGTTGATTTCAATGATAAAATTAGTATCATTTACTAAAACACACTTATTAATTGTAGTTAGTAGAGTAGTTAAGTTTGATGAAATTCAATAAATAAGAGTATAATAATTGAAAAAAACTAGATCTCCTACTCGTGTTGTCACACGAGTCATATATATTGTGTAATAAAAGAAAATATAATATGACATATAATATTCGTAGATGTCAGAGAAAGTTAAGTACAAACTAAGCATTGATAATCAAATAATGCGTTGAGAACTGGGTGACATCATTAAAGGCATTTTAATGAGTTCTAGCCATTCTCTCCTCTTATTAATGTAAATACATCATTTATGCAATTAATCAAAAATGTCAAATGTTTTTTATAAGGGAAATGTTAACTTGTGTCCTTAAGACATAAGTTAAGAAATCAAATGTAGAGGTTTTTCTTGGAACTTGCGCATTCAATGTTTTAAAAGTTGCACAAGTTATACTTTCAAGAAAAAATTTATTTTTAATTTCCATTTATGCTCCTTAACTTGTGCCTTTAAGGCACAAGTTAACATGACCCTTTTTATAAATAAGACCGGATGGAGTAATTATACAACTATATTATGACATTAATGTAATGCATTGATTCACAGTCACACTATAATTGAAACTAGCCAATTTTGATTATAAGTACCATTATTCGACGACCCAAATATCATATATACACCACATCTATACACCGCATATCATATATGCATAGATAAAAACCATATATACACCGCATCTATATATCATATGTAAGTATTTACCTTCATTGGGACACGTTTCTAATTTTTTTGGGACACGTTTATAATTTTATCATGCTAATTTTAGTTGATGAAGGGAATTCTAAAATTGTATAACAGTCATGCTGCTTTATTCGCTTATATTAATTGATATGCTTAACTAATGTGATAACAACATAAATATTGAAGGTATGTACACATACTGGGTGGGGTTTAATATGGGAAATAGAAGTTGTTTTTCATCATGGAAAAGTTTTGTTTTTTACCATTAGATCAAATATTGACCATGATGTTATCATAGACACTCACCACGAGATTTTTTTCACTCTTCTTCATGTCTCTCTCACCACTTCCGGCAACTTGACTTAACCCATTTAACAACAATCAATCCATGGCATAAAAACCCATTAAGTTGCTCCTCTTCCCTCCCTAGACATTCAATTCCTGCTATTAACAACAAGATCTAGGTATTCCGATTCACAGTCAAGCACAATGGAAACAAGAAAAATAAAAATAAAAAACAATGAAAAAAAATTTTGATTCAACGAAAAAAAATTCTTGCCATTACTACTACTATGTTACATTGTTATATACCATTTTCCATTCTAATTGATTTTTATTTTGATATTGTTGAAGGAATTGAAATTCATACACAAGTGTAGCAGCACCGTGGGTTACAAACCCAATGTCTTCTCCATCACTTTCTCATCTCATTGCAACAAACTCCACTCATTTAATCATTCCTTTTATTCCTATCCGTGGTCACCTACCTCCTTTTCACTGTAACTTCCTTCATCATATAAAATTTTCATCTTTTATTGTTTTTTAGAATACCAATATCATTGTTTATTTAAAGAAATTTGTGAAACTAAATGATATTGAAACAAAGACAATTCAACTTGTTATTTTCGAAACAACACCCATATAAAACTTGGAACTTTGAATTTTCCGGCAACAACCATGGTGGTATGTGGTGGTGCGGTAGTGGTCAGGTGGTGGCTGAATATGTGAAGCGGTGGTGGTGTGGGTGTGTGGGAACATGAAAGAGAGAGTGTAGAAGAAATAATCTAGTGTTGAGAGAGTAGGATAAGAATGTGCTTCTCATTTAATCTAATGGACATAATTCACTTTCCCATGGTGGGAAAAAACTCCACTGACCCATGCTAAATGCCACCCACATACCGACATAAATGTTTAAGTATCATATGTGAAAAAGAAAAAAAAGTAGAAAACATAGTTCCATTAATATAAAAGCTCAAACATGGTACATCCAAAGGAACTAAACAAAACAACATGGATCAATCCATAATACAGAAACAACAAAAAAAAAAAACAAAAAATCAGAACAAAACAATCCTTAGACGATGTGGATCAACGCTCACAAAACTCAACATTAAAACAATGATATTACTGGTTTGACTAATCCTTCTCAACTTGGACGCAATGAACTTTGACAGGTTTGTTGATCGATCTTTCACTAACTTCAGTTTCTTCCACGTTCGAACCCACGCTGCCAGCTAATCTTTTCCCAACAAATTGGTACTAGGTGTATTTTCATCCTCCTTTGATTTGCTCTCAGTTTTAGTGGAATCACCACTAAAGTAATGGCTTCTACAAATGACGTATACAGATTAATTAAAACCAATTAAAAACTAAAGTAAACCTCATTGAAAACGTAACATATACTTGTGGATCGATGACAACATACATCAAGTGGTGCTTCAATTGCCATAACCAACATCTCAGGATTGATGTAATCAGCTTCATTGTCCTCGTTGCAAATCTTGTCAGCATAATTAATAATTTAAAAAACATTTTGAAAAATTCACTATACAAATGTACAGACTCCGAACAAAATCTTATACAACTACCTTAATTTTGTCGACAGTCACAAATTGAGTGATAAGATTCGCGTCATCAGAGCTTCTCTTGACAGCATAGTTGCGCCAATTATGCTTTAAGTTCCCATCCGTGAATTCCACCTTAAACAACATTTGTTTCCCAACAAAAACATCCAGATCAGTTGGATACTCGCAACTACCAGTTCCCTGTGCAATTAAATAACAATTATTGCCACTATGGAACGACTTCTTTGTTTTCTAAATCCATATGTGGATAATGATAAGTAACATAATTTACACCCATAAAACTACCTGATTGTGTGACTCAAGTGTAAATAACAAAAGCATGATAATATACATGAGTTTGGAAGCATAACAGCACCCTGTCATACAAACAAATGTTGCAAAAAAAATAAAAATAAACGTCAAATTAGGATAGCAGCACCGTAAAATGATTGTAACCAAATAAGCAGCAATAACCTACGCATTCACGTATTCCACTCACGTATAAACTACATAAATATATAAACTGCACAAATATACTAAGTAGACCACTCACGTATTCCACATCCATATCAACCATGTGTGTCCGATATTTCATACAAAGCTCATTGATCCTCCTCTCCATATCAGTAGTTGGGTTGGGGGATCAAAGGTGCTGGAGAAAACATCAAATGATTAAAAGTCGAAATGAAAGGAAACTCAATACAATTATAAAAGCGTAAAAGATGAAATATCAAAGGTTGACATAAACAGAAAAATAAAAACTAAGAGTATGAGTATTCACCGATTAACATGTGGTAGGAAAGCATGGCTTGAATGTTATGGTGGTGAGCCATAACAATACGTACACTCCATACTTGAAAGCTTGAATATATAGAAGGAAGAAACATTTGATATGAAACCACAAAACATTGGAAACCTGTAAGGCATTCAATAACGTTTGGAAAACCAATAGTTGAGAGTGTGTGTAACACAATAACCGACATTTAATCCTTGTTTTGAAACTAATCAGAAAGGCATAGATAGTAGAAGTTGTATCATTGTCTTGTGTGTGATTGCAATAATGACGTGAACAAAAAAAAGGAGGGCAAAGCGCTTCCAAACAAAATGCAACAACAAGGCGCCAAAATAAGAGGAATTAGGGTTGGCACAAATTGTTAACAATGCTATTCATATTAGAAATAAGTATGATAATAAATGTTGCATTGGTATTCTAAAGTGACAATTATTTTGAGGAAAAGAAAAAAATAGTAAAAAGACAAATATTATGAGAAGGATGGAGTAATAAATAAGGTAGCACTTTGGTGTCTTTGGTTTTGGTGCATTTGGGTGTTTTGTCTCTATCTCTCTCCTAACTAATAATTTACTCTCATCAAAATAATTTCTTTTAATAATTCAATCATCAATCTCTTTCATCTAAAATACACTAAAATCACCAAAGTCACCTAACACAAAGTCACTGAAGTGTCATCCTAATAAATAATGACAAATGTTAACTTGTGCCCTTAAGGTTAAATGTTAAAAGACCTTTTTTATAGAAATATATGTATCAAAAGTCATGCATTCAACTTCTAAAAAATAAAAATATTGTGTTTTCCAATGCAAAGTTTTTTTTTTTGGTTCATTAACATGTGCCCTTAGGGCACAAGTTAACATGACCTAATAATAATCAATCAATAAAAAATACTCCCTCCATCTCTAAATTATAGTTGTTTAAGGTTTGTGCACGACTATTAAAGAAATGATTAATTGTGTTTATTTTGATGGTAAAACTAGTGTCATTTACTAAAACACTCTTACTAATTGTAGTTAGTGGAGTAGTTAAGTTGGATGAAATTCAAAAAATAAGGGTATATTAATGGAAAAAATAATAAATGTTGCATTGGTATTCTAAAGTGACAATGATTTTGAGAATTTTTTTTTTTTTTGTAAAGAGACAATTATTGTGAGACGGAGGGAGTAACAATAATGATAGAAAGTTATTTTTTTATTTTTTGAAGGGCAAATATGAGTAGTTTTTCTTGTTAGATCAGAACTTTCAACTCATTTTTTTCTTAATTCAAACCATTTCGCAACCCTTAAGAATCATAAAATAAATATTTGTAAATAAAAGAAAACGTTAGTTACTTATTTGGGGTTGACCTATTAATTGGTTTGAGATCTTGAAGTTTGTTGGTCTTAATATCTCAAGTTTGATTGTCTCAGATGCCAATTTCGATGAGCATTTTCATACAAAGCTTTGCTCTGACTTTAAATGGGCTCATAAGTGAACGGTGGGATTGATCATTTCAGATTAATCGGTTTTTAGATCAGATACCAAGTTTTTTAAAAAAAGTTTGTTTTGATATTTTGTTAGTGTAAAACAATTTACACTTTCAAACAATCACAAAACATATTTTGTTTGAATTTTAGGATATAAAGAGAATGTTTTTTGTTCACAAAATTTAGTTCAACCAAAAAAATGCTGAAATTTGTTGAGAATGACTCATAATTGTTGAGTACAGTTTAGAGGTATTATTGTAATATGAATGAACTGGTTTTATGGCTAGAGTTCCTAATCACTGTGATCTCATAATCCAAGTTTAGTACCTTGTTGAAGACATCAAGAGGTCTGGAGAGAATATTATTAGAGGAATGATAGGAACACATCTTCTAACACACTCCTCTAACACACTCCAATCATAATTGGCCACGTCATCCACTTTTTATGTTACTTTATCTGATAACCGGCTATACAGGTATACCCTTTATTAAAAAACAAATTAACAAAGTTATTTGCAACTTTTTAATAAAACAAACTACAACATCTTCAGATCTGTAACACTGTGGGTCTCCATATGCTTCTTCCAATATGTGTCGCACACTGATAATGTCCAACACTCATTTAATCATGTTTGAAACATTTCCATCGCAAGCCCAATTGTCTTTTTTGTGAGATTCAATCTCCCCCATCTTTCTCTCTCCATTGGCCGCCACCTTAAGTGGCATTTTTTGTGTCTATCATTTGCAAGCAGCTTTAGCCATTGGTTTTTGAACGATCTAAACCATTTTTGAGATATGGGTTTAATTTTTTCTGTGAAGTTTTTAATCTGGGTTTATTGAAGGAAAAAAATCATCGACATTTGATTTAGTTGTGAGATTTTCATTTGTGTTGTTTAATCTGGGTTCAATGGTGTGACTTTAATCTTTTTTGTTCCCTGCAACTTTGTGGCCAAAGTAATTTCCAATGAATTTTTATTCTGGATTGTAGTGTTTCTTTTCTTTTTTTTGTAAAAGGTGGAATGTAAAAATACCATGGAAGAAACTAATGGGAGGTTGCAATTGCAAAAGAAGACAAAAAGTTAAATCTAAATTAATATTTATTTGCAAGCGTTTATCAATTTGGGTAAAAAAAAAAAACCTTTCTTAGACAGGGTTGAATTTGCCAGAACTTTAAATGCAGTCATGCAGATATAGTAATGGTGAAAGTGAAAGGTTGGGGATGAACTGTTCGATTAGAAATAACAAAAGAATAATAAAATAAAATAATTGTTAGTCTTCTAAAATGAATCCGGTTGCAGGTAATAAAATTAAAAGAAGTGGACAGCATGACAAGTTTTCATTGAAGGGTATTAAAGAGTGTGTTAGAGGGTGTGATCCTAACATTTCTCATATGTCTGCATGCCAATTGTGACAACTATAAGATGGACCACTCTAAATTGAGGAGTGATCAAAATTAACTGCGACGCTGTTGTTTTGCAAAATTAACTGGGCAATACTTGTGGGGTTTGTTAGGGAATGTTGGAACATGCTCGATGATATCCAAGCTGAACCATGGCGTGTAGCAATAGAAAGAGATCATATTATTCTGTCGTGTACCTGTTAAAGAATGGATGTTGTTATATACACCCGTGTGATATGTTGATGGCATTATTTATAGAACTTGCAAGGGATATGGACGGTAGTTATTTTGGACATGTATGCTACGAACTACTTATAAAAGCATGGTTTATCTCTAGGAGGGACTAGTTTTTTTTTTGTTGAAAGGTCTCTAGGAGGGATTAGTGACAATAATAGGGGTTTTAGCTGGTCCCTAAATCAATCAAAATTAGGAAACGTTCACTATGACAAGTCAAAATTCAATAATTTAGCTTGAACGGGTAAAAATACAAGACCAATGTCACTGCCGTTCATACGAGACTTAATTAGAATGGCTATTTGCTGTATTTGTACTCGTTGGTGATTTACAAATTAAAATATGTATTTGTGTACATACATGATGTACCTCCTTACAATAATGGAAAATATCTTTCAGTGAGTAATGTACGTTCTTAACAATAACCAAAGTATGATGACAAAGCCACCTCAACTTAGCTGTAGATTGCGGACGGTAGAGGGGGGCATCACATGGATGAGCTAGACTCATGCATGAAGTATCATGAGTTGTGTTGCTTTCATAATACAGTCTAGGAAAAATAAGTTATTTTGTCACGGGATGAATTGTGCAAAAGAAAAAATATGAAGAAAAAAATTAGAAAAATAGACTTATAAGTAGGTTTACATGTAAAACATAAAATTATGAAATTAGTTTAAGTAGATTTACAGCTAAACTTCATTACAAAATTCACTAAAGAAGTATAGAAATTTACATCTAAATCATAAAATGTAGAAATTAGTAGCAGCAGTAGTAGTATATGTAGCTTTTCATCTAAACATCGGCACAAAATTCACCCAAAAAAAATTGACTTGAAATTAATCCAAAAAAAACCTTGGTACAAATTAAATATCAATTTTGCCAAAATTATATATTCAACACTATGAAAATGGGACCTAAATCACGGTTGACCACTTTCTCTTTAAAAAAGTTGCTCTTTTAAGCACTTTAAAATGCTCACAAACTGCTTAATTTTTCGTTAGCAATTTAAGGTGCTTAATAGCAGTCTTCCTAAACATTGGATACGATACTCTTTTTTTGACAAGAAACTCTTGATCCGTGCAATTTTGAAACTTGGCATCTATTCCATGCTAAAATAATGCAAGTTACAATAACCAACGTTAATCATCAATCACCACCCTTATAAAATTCTAATTTAATCCTAAAATTTCAAGGATAGTACACCAATTACCATGATTAAATTAATACCAAAAATCCAAGACTAGCATTGAGTTTCCCAGAAAGCACAAGAAAAGCATCAGTGTCCCTAACTTAATATAATAATCTCATATAGCCACCGACGCGCTTTATGTTCCAAACCTTTCAAAAGGCACATCCCATTCATCACATTCATACCAAAATAAGTCACACCTCTCTTCCTAAGTTTTCATTTTAATTTTGCTCTATCTTTTTATTTTGTCCACCATATCATACATTGATACTAATTAATATGTCAAAGGTTAAAGTTGATCAACTTAATCAACTAAGAGAAATCTTCAGTCGATTCGACATGGATTCCGATGGCAGCCTAACAATGTTAGAACTAGCAGCACTTATTCGTTCGTTAGGCGTAAGGCCTTCAGGAGACGAAGTTCAAATCCTATTAACCAAAATGGACTCAAACGGAAACGGTTCTGTTGAGTTTGATGAATTAGTAGAAGCCATAATGCCGAACATGAATGCAGAAGTATTGGTGAATCAAGAACAACTAATAGGTGTGTTCAAGTGCTTCGATCGCGATGGGAATGGATTCATTTCAGCAGCTGAATTGGCTGGAGCAATGGCTAAAATGGGTCAGCCACTTACATATAAAGAGCTTATTGAGATGATTAGAGAGGCTGATATGGATGGTGATGGTGTTATTAGTTTTAGTGAGTTTGCTACAATCATGGCTCGTTCTGCTTCTGATTTATTAGGAATCTTTGAATACAGAAACAAAACACATTCATTTCAATTATAACTTCATGTAGATGTTCTTAAATTTTTTCATGTTTGGTTGAATTGAATGTGTAGTAGCTTGTACAATAATTGTTTTATGGTATGATTTGATGGATTGGAATTAAATATGGATATGTGATTTGTCCACTCCTGCATTGTTTGATGTTACCACTAGTACTCTTTTTTTTGTTCCCCAAGGATATTCTTTTTTATATCAAACCTTACCTCAATAATTAGTTTTTGATACACTTGCAACTAGTTGAGGATAAAATTCTGAAGAGTAACTTATAGTGGATTGCATCATTCAGCCGCCGCTGGAGAGGATTCAAACACTCAACAACTATTTTTTTTGGTAGTCGGGGTTTGAACCCTGAACTTTGCATATATTATGCACTGTTCAATCAACTGAGCTAAGCTTACGATGAACAACCATTTTGGAAGAGACAACAAAAAAATTTATGTCATAATTTATAATAAAAACAAGCTGCTTTACATGCCTTTCGCAATCAAAACAAAACAAAAAGATTAAAATTCAAGGGAGTTTGGAAACACTACGACACTTAAACAAGACACTTTATTGGCTCCCCCCACACTTGGGAGAAGCATTGTCCTCAATGATTTGAAAAAGAAAAGAAAAGAGAAGAGAAGAGAAAGGAAGAGGAAAGCTCACAATTTATTGAGGTTCATAAAGAGGACCTTGGAGGTTGAAGTGTTGCATCATTCTTAGGAGCATTTGGTTGTTTTGCTTGATTTCAACATCTTGTCTTTGTTGCTCGGTGCTTATCCTTTGGATCTCATTTTGCATCCATGTCCACCGGTCATTGTCATATTGTCCACTGGCTTCATGGTCATGGTGCATTGGACCATCATGCAAATGTGCACCTCCCTCATCCTCATTACCACCACCATCACCATCATTTTGTACCTATGGGTTAGAACCAACATAAAACAAATTTTCTACCACCTCCGGGTTAGTAATTGCCGGATTAGGTAGAATGATCAAACATTGAGCCCTAGGGATTCTAAGCTCATATTGGTAATTTTGAGGCGGGTCATAATGCCTAATAAAGAACATAGTAGTAAAGGTATCTAGATCTAGTCTATTGTTTTCCTCAATCCTATTAATCCCGCTTTCCTCACCCACTCTCATCTTTTAGCAATAAAGGCGGTGATTCCACCCACCACTATTTCACTTTTCTCATCCGGTTTCTTTTTAGCAATGGAAATAAGATAATCAAGCAAATAGTAGCAGGTATTTACAGGTTGATTATTCGACATAGCCCACAACATAAACAGCTCATACCTAGGTTATTCAACAGCCTAACCACATTATCTCTAATACCTATTGTATTCATGGCACCACTATCAGGGTACCTACAAGCAAATATAGTTTTAGAGACAAGAGTTTTATACCTATTCCTTTGGTCGACATCCTTGAATTTGATGATGTTGGTTCCGGATTGCTGCTTGCCTTTTACCTGCACCACTTCCTGAGGTTTCGACCTCCTTTCCTATTTTCATTGAAGCCATTGACCTAATTTGATTTTGGTTGGTATGGGTGAAGGTTATGTTTTGGTAAGATTTTGTGTGGGAAATGTGGTTTTAGTGATGAGTTTGAGTTTTAAGTAAGAAATTTGAGTGTTGTGGTGAGATTGATGAAGAAATTGGGGTTTTTAGGTTAGGGTTTGGGGTGAAGTTTAGAGTTGATTTGGTTTAGAAATTGTGTGATTTGGTGAAGTTTGGAGAGAGTTATGAAGGTTTGAAGGTTTAGGTTATAGAGGTTTAGAAAGAGAAGTTGAAGGATGAAATTTTTTTGTGTTGGAGAATGAAGGAAGGAGAAGAAAATTTTTTGGTAAAAGGAGGTCTAGGGGTCACACACGGCCGTGTCACTGCAGACACAGGCCGTGTCAACGTTCTGGAAAATTGTGGGTTTTGGCTTGGCAAGGTGTGGCACGGCCTTGTCACTGCAGACACGGGCCGTGCCAAACTTCTGGTCCTAGGGGGCTCAAATTTTTTCGTTTTTCTCCTTAGTTTTGGACATTTACCTGCAAAATAAATTAAAACAAAACAAAGCAAAAGCAATTAAACTGTGGGTTGCCTCCCATGAAGCGCTCGTTTAACGCCATTAGCTTGACGGTCAAGAGGTTTATCTACCCTATACCCAATCTTTCACTAAGGGACAATGGCATCAAACTGACACTTGCTCCCAAGTTACACATGACTCTTTCTATAATCTCGGATTCTATGACACATGGTATGGAAAAATTCCCTACATCCTGAAGTTTAGGTGGCAATTTATTTTGAATGATTTCAATAAATTTTCTAAACTGCTCATCTAACTTGGACTTATCAAACTTTTGTGGTAAATGAATTTTGACTAAGGTGGTGATGCGTTGTGTTTTTCACTCTCTACTACAACTTTCTCACTTTGTGGCTTTTCACTCTCTACCTCAACCTCAATTGTCTGGATTTCCACAACGGGGTCCTCTAATTGTCTACCATTTCTAAGTGTAATTCCATTCATTTGACCTTTTGGGTTAGCTTCAGGTTGGCTCGGAAAGATTCCGGAGGTTTGGGAGGAAGAGACTACTTGTTGGGCTACTTGAGGGATTTGAGTCTCTAGCATTTTGTTGTGAGTACAAAGAGAATCCACTTTCGAGAAAAGCTTATCGAGAGAGTCATTCAAAATTCTAGCTTGGATTTTAAATTCTTGGTTGTGCCTAGTGTTATCTAATACAAGATTTTCTAGCAAAAGTTCTAAGTTGGATTTTTGAGGGACTCTTTGATTGTTTGCAAAACCAGGGACAATTGTTCAAAATTCCATCTTGGATTTTAAATTCTTTGTTATGCTTAGTTTGATCTAATACAAGATTTACTAGCAAAAGTTCCAAGTCGAATTTTTGAGAGACTCTTTGGATGTTTGCAAAACCGGGTGGTGCTGTTTGTTATCCAAAAAGATTTAGAGGGGTTTGCATATAAATTTTTTGATTGTTCATAAACCCTTGATTATATTGAGCATAGTTTACTTGCTCAGGACTTCTAAGAACACTACCTAGTTGACATTCAACACCAGTATGACCAAATATTCCATAAACTTTACAAGGTGGTAAAACAGGGGAAAAAATCCATTGATAATGGTTTTGAGCCATAAAATAGAGAGAGAAAAAACGAAATTTAATTTTTATTTTATTTTTTACACAGTCTAACCGATATTAAAAAGTTAATCAAATTGCAAAACTCCTCAGCAGCGGCGCCAAAAATTTGATGGAGTAAATATGCAAGTGCACGGTTTACCGATGTAGTTATAAAAGAGTATCGTTCCGACATGGAGTTATGAATTCAATTAACTTTCAGCCCCCTCTATCTTCAGGTTTACTTTGATACAAAGCCTATATTTATGGTAAAAGTAACCCCCATAAAATTGTAACAAATCTGACCCAAAAATACATTTCTGTTATATTTTCTGCTGGCAAATTCGGGCCCCGAATTCCTCCATTCGGCCACCGATTTTTGCCGAACCAACAGACAAAAAACAGCACTCAAATTCGGGCCCCGGACAACCCTATTCGGACCCCGAATTGACAGTTTCCAGAAACCTCAATTTCTTCAATTTTGAGTCACTTTCACAACAATAATAATACATAGCTTTGGAGAACAAAATGTTTTTCACCCTGACACAAACCAAAGACAACAATCCCCCTCTCCAAAGATGATTGCATCAAACATTTTATTGAATAAGCAATTCATTCTCTCCAAAGATGCTAGAAAATGTTTCAAATTATGGGAAACTAATGCCTCTATTTCCAAGTATTTAATTATGGGAAATGTTAACTTGTACCCTTAAGGCACAAGTTTAGAATTCAAATGTATAAATAATGTATTGAAATGCGTACATTAAACTTAATCTTTAATGTTTTAATGAATTGAATGCACAAAGTTTAAGAGATTTTTTTTTTTTTTGAACTTCTTAACATGTGCCCTAAGGACACAAGTTAACACTACCCTTTAATTATATACATATGTAATATCATCATAATTCATAGCTTCACAACTCTAAACTTAACACATACAAAATGAATGAATTGTATAGTGATTAGTGACACTAGCTAGTATAGTGAATGAGCCATACTTGGTCACACAGCATAAATGCCGGTCACCTTGAGCCACATAAGTAGCAAGAACCTTGGTCTTCATTTCATCTATAAATAACAGTGAGTTTCCCCTATGACAATATAAATGTCATGATTTGCATAAATGGATGACCTTGAAGCACACCACAGAAGGGAATCAACTTTCCTTTTGATTCATCAAACTCGTAGCATGTTAGAAAACAGAACAAGATAATACAGACGCAAATGTTATTCTGATTTTTATTGAGGGCAAATATTATTCTGATTGTTACTATTATGTCTATCAATCAATATTATTTTGTCACCTTCTTGTCAAAATATTATTTATCACCTTATGTCCCAACCTTGATTTTGAAAAAAGTTATTTGAGAGGATTTTACTTTTTAACGACAATTTTATAATTATTTTTTAAACCAGTAATTTATGTGTGCATCTGTGTGGAAAAAAATTATTATGAATCTAGTAGTGTACAGAGTACAACAAGTATTCTTTTTTTTTTTTTTTAGTGGAAAGTACAAGTATTCTTTTTACTGATTTTATTTCACTACGGCTTATGTACAATTTTTATTTTAATATTAGAAAAAAAAATACTATTGTCCCATAATAATTATCGCATTTGTATACAGAAATTGTTCTAAAATAATGGTATTTTTTCAGTTTTCAATTTATTATTTAAATATTCCCTCTATTTTTTATTTTGTTTTTTGATGAAAAATCCCTTTATTGCTGCAAATTAAAACAAATAAACTGGTCTTACAAACATACTAGCTTATATATATAAAAATAAAAGTTATTCTAGAAATTAAATTTGGGTCTTCTAAAACTCAAAACACATTTGGTCGTCACCTAATTGGTACATAGCCTCATTTATTGAAATAAAAGTCACAATACAACTGAGGAAAAACAGATAAAACAACTAAAGTCGATATCTACACCATGAGGATAACATAGGAAGAAAAAACAAGAAAAATCCAATAACACCATCGCAGAAACAACAAACTTGCAGCAAACTGAGGCTAGTTTTTGGGTCCAATATCATTCAAACCACAAATCCATCCTCAACCACTTGCGGAACCTAACAAGAAACAATAATTGAAATTGAAATAATTATTAATACATGAAAATATATATTACAAAGAAAAAGAGTTCAAAAGAGAAATTGAAATAAATTGCATACATCACAGTTGTGGGAAAAAGGTACGATATCTTCAAGTTTCTCAGCAGTGACCATATCAATCCCAACAAAATGACATTTAGCATGGCCATGCTTCCCGGTCTTTGAAGTCTGAACTTCAACAACCTAATCACGTAAGAAGGAAAAATAAATCAAGCACAAATCAATATTAATGAAAAAATTTGAATAAAAAAAATTCATATAATCAATTATTCTATTTGACAAGATCAAATCACAAACCTAAAGCATATAAACTCATAAGATCAAAGTAGAGTCGCAATGTAACAATCATTTCCTCATTAGCTTATAATGTTTTTTCAAATGTTCTTCAAATTACATCTTGCATGTCATTTTTTTCTCACGGTTTTACTCTCATAATCTTAATTAAAATAAATAAATATCAATCAAAAATATATTTTTTTTATGACAATTTATCTCTTTTCCTAGATATATTTCAATTTATCTCTTAGATAAAAAAAAAGGACTAGATGGCGGATATATGGACCTTGCAGGGGCGTCCCTTGATAAGGACATAACCGTTTTTGCGGATAGTACCAGCCTGCTGAGTGAAAGTTTTGAAGGCTCCGGCATCGGCCATGGGCTCAAACTGTTGAGCAACTTCTGCCATTGTTTTGATTCTGGGAAGAGTGGTGGTGTTGCTGAATGGTAGAATGGATTAGGCTTTTATTCTCTCAATTTCAACTAAGTTAACCAATTAACTATTCTTTAAATATGGATTAACCAATTAATTATTGAGTCACGTTTTCCTCAATGGCGTGCTGGAGTAGGACGTATACCCTTTCATTTTTTTATTTTTTTTCCCGCTCGATAGAGAAAATGTAAGAGGGTAACACTTGGGTGACGTTGTGGTTGGTGACATTGTGACATTGGTTAAACACAATACCACAAGTGATTTTCTTCTTTCTCTTTCATAATATTTTTTTGTTTCTTTGTACACCTGTGACATTGTGGTTGGCCAATGTCACCAACCACAATGTCACCCAAGTATTATCGCATGTAAGATAGATACCATGTGAAAAAACCAACCACCTCTAATATCCTATTTGGTGCCCAATATTTTATGTATACGGACTGCATTATTTCTTGTCTTATGGACCAACTTTATATTAAGTACGCTAAAAATCATCATGAATCTTATTAATTTAAGTAAGCACCCTTTAAAAAAAAATTAAGTAAGCACGTTAAATGATTCCATATTATTTTTCATTTTATATTCACTCATCATCCACTATCACTTGACCTTTTCTTATCCACTCATGCGACAGTATTTCCCTCAAATTACGCCTCAATTGCCTCTTGTCCAAAATATTTACAAATTTCTTTAATTTGAATTTTGAAATTTGTCATCACAACTTTGATACAATGATAATTTACTTTTGTTTTGGTCAAAGAGTTGGATAGCTCTGCACATATTGTGCTAGAACTATTTACTAAGATTTCGACTCTTTGATGATCACTTGTAAGCATGATAATGGTTGTTCCGGTACACTTTAAAGTCTCACGTCCCTTGAAAATCGAGGGCAAGGACAGTTTTTAGACTGAATTTGTGACCAAGCAACTGTTGCTTCAATCTTGCACATCATCTTTACTAGTTAGGAATTATTGATTTTTCACCCACATAGTTCACAAAATACAAGGGAGAGATTGTACCATGGAAAAATGAATCAAAATGTATCATATATCAAAATTTTATTATAATCTTCTGAACAATTGCTTCTTTCAAAGAATAATCTCACATACATATGTACAAATGAAAGAACGTTTGTAACCTATGAAAAGAATGTACACCTATGGATTTGACATCCAACAAATAAAAAAACAAAACAAAACAAAATTCGTATTTGGTTATTGATTCTCAGCAGGCTTCCCATCCACAGGTACTAAAGATATCTCTGAACGTCTAGACGCTTCAAAACGTCTAGAAGCTTCCAAACGAGCAGTGAATCCAACCGTTGTATGACGAATCGATCTTTGTCTCACCATATCACAAAATTCAGGATCATTAACTTGTCCATCCTTTCTTATCCATTGTACCATTTGATGATACACCGGGAAGAACCGCACTTGAACGGTAGAATATGCGAAATACGGAAGCAATGCAGCAACAAGGACAAGCAAAGTAAGAATCCAATAAGATGGTGATGGTGCACATGCTTCAATGAAGACCTTATATGCAGTTGTTGATATAGAAGGATCTATGGCTCCATATGCCATGAGGAAAATGTACCACATTACAATGCTTCCCCATATGAATAAATGTTGTATGTATGTAAAGTAAGTGATTGATAATGCCATTTGGCAATTCACCACCCACACAACACATGTGTACACTGTGGCACCAAGAACTTGAAAGTCAACAACTTGGCCGCCTTCGCGAAATGCTTGATGCTCCAAGGCGCGAATGCAGAAGAAGAAGATAATTGTGGAACTTGCTACTCCGTTCATTGCCCAACCAATTATTCTTTTCCAGCTGAAGAGTAAATTTTGTACACCTTCTTGATATAGTAGTGGAAACTGAAACACAAACGAAACATTTCGTGAGAAGAGAAAAAAACAATTTAGTCCTTGTCTGCGAATGCAGGAAATAAAAACATGAAACACTAAAAGTAAACAAACCCTTAATTTCAACTAATTTTTATTGCATACCTTGAGACACAATTTGGAGGAGACATCTTGGTCAAAAACTCCCAAAGCAATAACAGGAAGTGAAGTGAAGAATACATTATAAAATGACATGAACCAGTCATTGTATGCAGCTTGGCCTGAGAATGCGGTATAGATCTCGTAGAAGAACAAAGTGAAGCCAAAGGTGATATTCTTGTAAAAGAAGTAGCAGATCTGTCAAACAAAAAGTGAAGTTTGTCAAAAACAAATCATATTTTTATTCATCTTTGATGAACTAAAATATTTTGAAGATCAAATGAATAATCTTATAGTATTATTATATAACATAATGAAGACGTGACAAGATTGTTACCATTGATGAGATCCTTCTGTAACACCAATGTCCATGCACAAGAAGTAAGCGTTCCAGATATCTAAATTGAGCAATGGCGATATCACTTGACATAACTGCCTGCATTCCTTCCACACCACTGATACCGATTCCAATATCTGCTTCTTGGAGCATACCAACATCATTTGCACCATCTCCAATAGCTAGAGTTGTACTACCAGGTCTCATCTTAACCAGTCTAGTAACAAGTGCTTTTTGTTTTGGAGACGAACGACAACATATAACAGACGCGCAGCCAATTGCAAGTTCAAGAAACACGTTCTTTACATCGTCTTCTAGCGCATAAGCAAGAGACTTCCCATCAATAATCAGAGCTAATGCCTCAGAGTTGTTATCTGATTTTGAAAGTAACGCCTTTGCCTCCGTTATTTGTTGAACAACACTTGCCTTAATTGCCTGAAGAATCAGAAAGATTGAACTAAAATCAATTTAATCGGAAGAAACACATGTTAAACTATTAAAAACACCAACAATTAAGATTCTAATCTAATGCATTTTGACAACAAAAAAAAAATGAAAGTGAAGGCTTACCGCTTCAGAAGCAGACTTGTCCTCCATTTTCTCCAATGTTTTGATTTCAGGAGTATCTGAATTAATGATAATTTGCTTCATTCCTTGTCTAAGCAAACTACAAGCAAATCTGTAGTCACAGGAAAATTAACTAATCAGTGACATGTTATTATTTGCAATATTCAATATCAAAAGTTATGTATATAATCTTCAAACTTACCCAATATTAATTGCTGTCTCCATTTTATCGCCGGTCAATACCCATAACTTAATCCCAGCCTGTGCTAGTTTGTCAATGCATTCAGGAACCTATACAACATATAGAACTATTAGCACAAGTTTTTACAATATAATATAACAATGCTAATATCAAAATACATAAATAACTGCTTGAAAAATTTGAAACCGGTATTTATAACATACCCCGTCTTGTAGTTTATCTTCAACTGCGGTAGCACCAAGAAGAATTAAATCCTTCTCAATGTTTTGCAATATGTCCTCTACAATCTGCTCTTGGTCTGCACTCACTAAGTTTCTAGCGTCTGTCAACTCTTTGTTGAACTGATTGTACTCTTCCTCGTCGAGTTCACGATAGGCAAGTATCAAAGTCCTCAGACCAGAATCAGCATATTCATTAATGTGATACTTAGTCTGCTCTTCAAACTCCCTTCCATTTTTTCCAAGTAGTTCAAACATGACACTGATAGTGAAAACAAGACCGAAAAAAAAAATTAATGTTTTGAACTTTCGAAACAAAATCAAACGGTAATGATCACATAGTATATTTAAGAAAACAAAGCGTTGCATTAAGAACAAGATTACAAACCTGTCAGCGCCTTTGCTAAGAAGCAGTAGTTTCCCCTTGTGGTCTCTTACGATTACGGACATTCTCTTTCGTGCACTACTAAACTCTAATACATTTAAAACGTTGTAGGACCTGAAAATGTGAAATCAAATGATGCTTTTAATACTTAACTCAAGTTTCTTTTGTAGATATATGTACAAGACATCAGAAAATTAGGTCTTTCAGTCTTTCACAAACAAGAACAATTAATAACCATACCTTTCTAATTTCATGTTTGATTGAAGGTCCAATTCATGAAGTGAAATAGCTGCATGTGACCTTTCATAAAATTCAAATCCAAATTCTCTGGCTGCAACCACAAAAGCAGCCTCATCCGGTGATTCTGCTTCGTATGAAATTTTACCAGTTGCTTCATCAACTTCAGGTATTGCAGTATGACATACAGCCAAAACCTTCAGAAAGTTCTGTATTACATTTGCATTAGGTTGTCTCACCCAGTTTCCATTCATGATCCTTTCATCCATAAAGTTAAATCCTTTAATGGTTGATTTTGTTTCAGCAGCCTTTGCAACATTTTGGTCATTTTTCATTTTCCGACCGAAATATGAATCTTTTCTCTTTGATAAAGCTCTCTCAACTTCTGTAAAACCTCTTCCATAAGCAACACCGCCAATAGAACACTTGATAAATTCCATAGAATTGCAAGTCAATGTTCCTGTTTTATCAGAAAGTATGGTATCAACTTGACCGAGTTCTTCGTTCAAATTCGACGTACGAGCATGCGCTGGCTTATCAGTTTCCTCGTGATACATGTTCAAATCTTGGTTGATGAAAATGCTTTGAAGAACCTTCACAACTTCAATGGAAACATACAACGAAATCGGAATAAAGTAACCATACAACATCAATGCTGTCAAGAAATGCAGAATGGCTGCAAGTACTGCTCTATCAGGATCATAGTAAACTTCAGTATGTTCAGGCATAAGGTACCATCTCTTCATTCTTTTATTTTTAATATCCTTCTTCGTCCAAATACCAAAGAAAATTGAACCGATGAATGAAACCAAAATTAATAAAAAGAACAAACAGTATATAATCCTATCCATTCTTTTCTCAATCTTGCTTCTCTTGGATGGAGGATCCGTTGAATTCTGCATAACCTTTGTATCGTGACCGGTAAAGATCACAACACCATAGATAAAATCTGTGTTCTTCAGCTTAGAGTCTCTAAGAAGTAGCTGCTGAGGTGCAAGTGGATATTGTTGATCATCTCCAAGCTCTAAACTTCCTACAAAGGCATACAAATTTGCGTTTGGATCTTCGCATCTTATGACAGCCTTGAAATTTTGAAAGCTCGAGTCTTCTTGCAAATTTGAAGTTCCTTCCAGTGCTTGTTTTAGTTTAAGATTTGTTTCTCCGTCGAGATTCATCGTATCGACATAGCAAATTGCTTCTTCATAGTTTGATGAAAGTAATATGAGATCAGCAGGAAAATACTCATCTTTTTCCACTTTCACTATGTCTCCAACTTTCAAATCCCTCCATTTAGACTGGTTAAAAACACCATCTCCACTATGTACTTTCACTTTTCTATTATTCATCTCTATATCCTGATAAAATCATAAAACAATTTCATCATTCACCTAGATTATAGCAATCAGAAAAAACATTCACTATTTCACTAACACACCAAATCTGAATAAAACTTAAGAGATCTTTGAACCTTTTTGGATAAACAGCTTAATTATGGATAAACAACTTAATTAAGTGCTTATCATATAAGTACTTATGTATAAGCTATCTCTATATTAAAAAAAAAAAAAAAAGTCAAACTGTTTTTATAACAGCTATCAGCTGCTTTCATAAGCTATCATGGAGAGCTTAGAGAAATATGCTGAAAACAACTTATGATATCATAGGTTGTTTCCATAACTTCTCCCAAACAGTCTCACAAGTGCTTATGTCAGTTGATAAACTCAAATAAGAGAATCCAAACAGTTCTGAATCTGAAATAGTGAATAGAAAACAAAAATACCTGTTTTTTTCTTTGAAAATCTTCAATGAATTCTTTGGCCATAGTAGCAGCAACCACAACAAGAAGAGGAATAACATTGCTAACAGCAGAATAAGGAGCAATAGGGAAGAAAGACAAAATTGCAACAACTAAGAAGTAAAAGTTGGCAACCCTTCTGAATTGTTCAAACAAAGACTTAGGTAGAAAAGTAGCAACTGTATACTTAGTAGTTCTAACATAATTATCACCATATGTATAAAGACTAGACATAGCACGTTCTGCATCATTGCAATAAACTTTCCTTGAAAATCCAGGTCCTCCTATTAGTGAATGTTCATCTTGTTTCATTGATGCTTTACCACATGAAAATGCATGGATCTTACTAAAGTGATGCCTCCTTCTTCTTCCACCAGTCATATCTTCAAAATTCAACCAAATCTAAAAGGTTTGGACAAAACTTGCTCACAATGAAAGTGCTGAGATTGAAGCAAACCAATGAAATGGTAAGGAATAAGAATAATAAGAACAAATAAAAAAAAAACCAACCAACTAAAAACTAACTTTTGCTTTATACAAACAACAAAAGAATTGTGTTTTGTTTCAGTTTTCTTAGCTGTACAAGAATGATGTTTGTAGAGTCTTGAATAAAAAGATTGATTTTCTCTTGTAAAGATGAAAGATATGTGCTTATAAATGAAAGTGAGTTTGAAAAATGAAACAAGAAACAAGGCAACTTAAGACTTGTTAATATTTGATTGAGTTACAGGTTGAAAAAATATTATGCCATCCCAGTTTGACCAATATGGTGGCTACCAATATTAGACTTTTCAACATGGAAATGGAACTTTCTCTCTCTTTTTCTTTGTTCATGACTTGGTTGAGAATGCACCATATTTCAACAAAGTAATTGCATTATTTTTTATATATAAAGTTCAACAAACTAGTAATATTTTTATGATATGATTGGTCATTGATGACATTTTTTCTTTTTTTTTTGATAAAAATGACATTTTGTTTTCTTTTGAAATGAATATGCAACACATCCATTCATTTGTAAGAATGTGTCAATTCAATGTTTGTTTTGATCAATTATTGATCCTTGATTTATTTATGCTTAAAAGAAAGAAAATATTAACTTATCATTTGGTTCGAAAATGTATTTATTTAATACCAGGTTCTTTCAAAAATTAAATAAAGACTTATAGACAATTTGTTAAAATAATTATTTCAAAAATATTTTTCCTAGTAATAAAAGATTTTTTTTGGTAATGTAAAAAAAAGTTTTTTAGTCAAAAAAAATTAAATGAAAGCTGCGCTTTCTATGAGCTGTCTGCTTCCTTGCTTGTCTCGAAATTTATTGATGACTATTAGTATAAACAACGTTAAATTGCCACATGTGAGATAAATATATGTCTAAATAATTCAAGGCTTCTAGAAAGCAAGAAATGATTGATATTTTTCCATCTTTTTATAATAAGACATGATTTAAATTGAATAGTAGTTAGATTTGGAATAAGATGTTTGAAGAATAAAGCTTTTTATGGACAAAGTTTTTATGGGCAAGGTTTCAAGAATAAACTTAATTGACAATCGAAATTTATTTGATTTTAAAATTGATTTATTTTAGATATGCATTGATGGAAATATAGTTCACTTATCTACAATTATTTTACTAAGTGTTTGATTGGATTGGTGTCTGACTAAGGTTCAATTTGCAAAGGGTGAACAATTTAATTAAGTGGACACCATCGTGTACATCAGTTACTAGATCAAATCACGACTCTCTAATAACAATCAGACAATAATATGTGAATTATCTTGGATTGATAGCAAGAGATTAACTATGTTAGACTCCATCTTCTATTATATGTTATATATGTAAAAGATCTCTAACCCTTAAAGAAATAGACACTCTCTACTTTGGTTAAACTTTTAGACTCTCATAAAACTTTCACAAGCCTGAGTGTTGGAGTCCTTGTATGTGCACCACCTCATAAGAAGAAGAAGTCATTCTCCATTACATCCAATCAAATTCGATCGTCGTCTTCAAGTTCACTCATGATCACTATGCTTAATAAGTCACTGAATCACAACATTAAAATTGTATATGATGTGTACTTGTGTAGGATGATAGTGAGTATCGCTTAGGGTAGGACCCTACAATATTTGCTTTTGTGTGTGTAGCTTAAGAAGAAGAAAAAAAAAGAATGCTTCTGATCCGTACTTGGATGGGCAAAAACTTCAATACTCATACATTCATACTCTCTTTTTTTTCCGATGGTGTCTGGGATTCAAACCTCAGACCTTACATGTATTATGTCTTACCAACTGAGTTAAGTTCACGTGGACGTACAATCCTACTCTCTAAATACATTAGTACATGTACCCAAATTATTATTATTTTTATTTAACGGATACATGTACCAGAACTTGATACTCACTTCAGTTATAATAAATCAATAACAAAATATCACTGTAACTAAAATAAAAAATCGATCACCCAAAGATTTTTAAAATTAAATCATAAGCCATTATAAACCGAGTTAGTTAGCTAATACATCATTCGAAACATATAAACTGAGTAAATTTATCGAAATAAAAAAAATTACAAGAATGAATTCATAAGTTTACAACTAGCAAGTGATATTCTTACTTAAGTGTGATTATAAAATCATATCTGACAACACAAATGTTACGTTCTTTTACTCTCATCGAAATTGGAATCTCTAAGAAAAATCATGGGTAAATATTGTAACACAATCTACCCAAAGATATTTAAAAGCATAATTTAATAATATATATATATATAAAGTAGAATTTGTTTATTTATTTTATACATGTATTTAATAATGTGTTGTCACGTCAATTAATGAATGTGAAAATACATAAATTGTTATGTTTATTAATTGATGTGGCAGATGTATGTGTAGAATAATTTTTTTTTTGAAAAAAGGTGTAGAATAATTATACACTAACGTATTATATTACAGCAAACTCACATAGTAAACATACTTACCTTTGTTAATTTTGTTCTCAATTCTTAATGGCAAATATGGATTATACACTTCTTTTCTAGTTTTAGTCTTTAGATTTTTAAAATATTGTTTTTTCTCCGCTCTTTTTTCTCCTCTGTTTTTTTTTTCTTCTCTTATGTTGTCATTTGATATTTTTTGTGAATAAATTGTCATTTGGTATCTTTCAACGTACGTACGGTATATGAGATATCCATTAATTTACTTTTACGAAGATGAAGATTAGTTTCAAAGTCCAACATAGTGAGGTAGTGACATACCTAACTAAATGGAAGGGAGAAGGAGAAAAAAATTAAATTTATTTTTCTTGGTGACGGATGCTAAAAAATTATTAAAGAAAATGATTGATCAACTTGGTAAGATGCTGAGAGAGAAGAAGAAAATATAAATCTATAGATAACAAAAGTCTAAGATGTGATGCTGGCTGCGATCAAGTAGTTTAAGGTTGCGTGGGGGATGGGTCAAAGAGCCTCTTTCACATGCTCTTATTATTATTCAAATTAACAACGATGGCTAATTAAATTAAAAATAAATAAGCACCGTTATGTTGGTCCTCCTCTAAAAAAAAAACATTATGTTGGTCCTATTGAAAATGAGCTTAAATTTCTTAGTCGAAGTTTTAGGATTTACTGCCGTAGACAGAAAAATATAAGTGTAATAATGGGGATATATGAGTTTACCCCACGAAAGAGGAGCTAAGATTTAAAGTTCAAACAAGTTCTCAATTTCATTAATTATCATCATTCATTAAGAATGTTAGTGGTCAAATCTTTATACAGTACTATTTATAACCAAAAAAAAACTACAAATCTTCTAGATAACTTAGTTGGATGGCATTTTCTAAATGCAAACAATGTTTGTTTTTTCAATGAAACAAATGGGATGGCTCTGAGGGTATGCTGAAGATGCGGTCACACATGACCCGATTTTAAGGGTGCCAAATTTTCACCTTAGCATTTATGTGTTTGCGGATAGGCATGGCAATGGGGCGATGGGATGGGTCACACACGAACGAAAATGAAAAATTCAATTTTATCCTCGTTTCTATTGGGTTTGGGTATCTCTGCCTCATTTTCATTCCTGCAATGAATAATTTTTTTTAATTAAAAAAAAAACTAACATATAGGAAAATGTTGTAATGCATTATCAAGTAATATGTTCACTTTAACATTTTGTTGACCCAGGATGTGAGATGAAGGAGATTGATGGCTATGAATATGATGAAAGAGAAGAGAGCGAACCCGAGTGACTACTGTATGATAGATACACTATGATTGCGTGAATAAATGGTTTAGAGTTTGAGTTTCTATTTTTATATAAAAAGGAGTAATAGAGTTGTAATAAGTTAAATTTTTTTACATTCAAGACGAATTTGGGTATGGGTTTAAGGTGGGTACCAATATCCTTGTTACACGTATTATACTAGTGTTTTGAAAACATGGAAAACTCAAACTCAGTCAAAGCGGGGAAGATCTTTCAAGTCGGGGTTCGTTCTGATGGATAATTGTGGGTACGGGTTTTGTTGTCATGTCTATATGCGAGTATATAAACAAATTATATGGTTTCAAGTTGGTTTTCTCACTTTCAATTGTACCCTTAAACAAATTTACTTATAAGAATGGTGATTTGTTGGTGTCTTTCAAAAAGATAAGAATTGATATTATATTTATTTTGTTATTTGCCTCATTGGAAAAACAAGTACAATTTTTTAAAATATGAAAGTGTAAAATACTTACCCCTATAATTTTAATAAAAATCAATGTAATTTTATTCAAAATTTCATAAAAGCTAATGTTCGTAATTTATATGCATTAACGCAATAAAAAAATCGGACACACGGACACAAAGCATCCCAAAACGTTATTCTATATAAAAAAAAAAGTCTTGTTAACGAGTATCATCGGAGCACTCTTTAAGTATGCTAAATAAAGTAATTATTCTTTTAAAATTTAAAAGTTTTCAATTTCCAATGCACTGATTACACAAATTTTTATTAAAAAAATTACTATTTAAAGTCTTTAACCAGTGTCACGGGACACTGGTTAACATTTTGATCAAATTCATTATATTTGGTACTTAACACTCAAAAAAAATCCCATAGACATGCCGGAAACACACTTATGGGTCATTCATTCGAGACCTTACCGAGATTTTTTTTTTGTCATCAATAGAAAAACAAACAAAAATAGGAATTCAAGATCCTACTTCTTTCAAACCCTATAGCATTATGATAACAAAATAATACTTCGAAGGGCCAATGACATGGAAAAGATTTATTTATTTTTCTTTATCAGAAAAATTATTTAGTAAATAATCTTTAAACCATTTGATTTCATTTTCATGGAAGAAGGAAGAAATGAAATTCCCTCAAAAAGAAAACGAAGAAATTAAATACTAAGCTGACGTAAGCCGTGACTTCTTCACTAATTTCTTGCCTCGCACGTCAGAGCATCTACGTGTATGGTAATCCAATCTATTTTCTGTACACATTCTTTGATTCTTTAATTTACACAAAATTCTCGTCAAAATGGATTAAGACGATTTTTTTTTGGGTTAATAGTGTTTTACTCCCTGTAATATATGTCATTTCTGGTTTTATCCTCTGTAAAATATTTTTTTTGGATTTCGTCCTTGTAATTTGAAGATTTTTGGTTTTGGACCTTCATGAATTTTGACTGTACAAAATTGAAGATATGAAAGGGGATAAACCTAAATTTGCTCAAATTAACAAGGGGGTAAACCGAAATTTTCTCAAATTACAAGGAGGGTAAACCTAAATTTGCTCAAATTACAGGGGGTGAAATTTTTCATGAAGGTCCAAAACCAAAAAATCTTCAAATTACAAGGATGAAATTCAAAAAAAATATTTTACAGGGGAAAAAACCGAAAATGACTTATATTACAGGGGGTAAAGCACTATTAACCCTTTTTTTTATCAGAGTTATTACAAGAACCCCATGGATTTTGTAACAAATCTTAGACAAAACTTATTTTATCTTTTTATTTATTTATTTTATATCTCTTAAACCTTACAAAATTCCAATTGCAAGTATTTTATAAACATGACACAATTAAACTGCTGCTACACAAGCTTTCCAAAATCAATATTACAAAAGATAAAAACAATAAGAATAACATCAGAAAATTACAAGATAATAGGAATAAAATAAATAGTTAAAATAAAAATGAAGATATTAAATTATTATTTTACAAGACAATAGAAATTTTAGAAAATCTTGATCACATATTCTTGATAAAAATGATTAAAATTAAATTATTAATTTGGTAAAAACTAAATCATAGACACGCTAAAGGGTTTAAATAATACCTATGGTTTTAAAATTTTAAACTTCAAATGCCTATGATTTGAGCTAAGGGTTTAAATATTTAATGAGTTAAAAGATCTAGGTTTAAATCCCGACTAAAGTTTAAAATAATACCAATGTTACTTCAAATGATTTGAACTAAAGGTTTAAATATTTAATGAGTTAAAAGATCTAGGTTTAAATCCCGACTAAAATAAAATAAAACAAGATGATTGATATTTTCTTTTTAGCAAAAGAAAAATGATAGATGGTTGAAAATAACTCTCAGTGTAATGAATGAAACTATAAGTTATTCTATTATTATTTTTTTGACAGAATAAGTTATTCTATTATGTTCCTAAAATAAATAAAAAGTTATTCTATTATGTACGATCCCTTGTTAAAATTTTGCGAAAGAATTCTATTTTAAATAATTTTGACGGTCCTTCCTAGGACCCTTATATGTTCCTTTCCCAAAAACGTTTTAGTATGTTTTAGCAATGCTTTGAAATTTAAGAGAAAACACCAAGTCAAATATCAAATGCCGTCTCCGCTCCATGACTTGGTCCTTACGACAATACTACTACATTGCATGATTTTAGTGTCACTTTATACAACATTGTATGTAATTTTTTATAATAAGAATTTAAAATAATAGTTAGATGGAGTAAAAGTAAAAATAAATAAATTATTTAGTACTAAAAATATATTTACCCAAAGAAATAAGTATATGTCCTCTCCAAAATAAAAATTAATATATGAGTAGGGTAGGGATGATGTCTTTTTTTTTTATGGTACAAAGGTATCATGTCGTTATTAATTAGATCCATTTGACGCGGAAAGAGATACTATTTATTTGATTTTGACTATTTCATGCATAGAGGAGCCTATGCTTCCAAGGCTCACTTATTCTTTGTTAGTTTCGTTATTTTGTAGTGCTGTGCTATTATCGATATGAGATTTTTCTCTTCATTTGAAGGTTAGTTTAGTTGGTTTTTTTAAATTGGTAGAATATTTTATAGATATTAGCACTTAGAAGGATTTTTTTATCTCTCGCAGTCAGGGTATATAACATGCATACCTTTATGTGTATTTTAAGATACGTGAATGAATCATATACTAAATTAACTAGTAAATGTAAAAAATTCACAGATCAACTAACTAAAAAAAATTAGACGCCGTTTGTAAAAAGTCTTGACAAATTAGAACTGGCCACATGAGCAAAATTATGGCTTATATGCTTGGGTTTCTTAATAGTTAACACTGTGTTTGGTACCAACCAAAACGAAAGGAATGACACAAAAAATATTTCCTTCCAGATTGAGAAGAAAAATGGAGGGAGACAATGAATTTGTTTCAATTAGGTTCTGATACATAAAATTTGCTGTACTTTTTATTGAGCCTCAATATCATGCAGCTATATACGTTTTTTTAATCCAAGTTGATAAGTCTTTTTATTAAAAAATACTATTTAGACTCCTTTTTTTGTGCACCCTTGACCGTACCTTTAAACTACATCGTTTAATAGTTTTAAATTTGGACGATAGCACTCTCTCATTAAATTACTTGTTATTTTTCTGTACTTTTGATGGTCAAATCTTTGAATTTTCAAGGCATAACCGTGTATTTCGAAAGTATTTCAAAGGTAAGACCATGTTAAAATGTTTCAAAGGCCAAACCTTCAACAATTAAATACTAAGTATTTCAAATGTACGTGTTAGTATTAATTGAAAATGAAATGAAAGTTGGTCATATTCCAATAATGTCCAAAAGCCGTTGGAATACTTAATAGTTATTAGAACCTCACATTCCAAAAATGAAGTCCGAGATAATTAGAAATATTGGTCAAGTTCCATTTCACGTGTTATGGTATATACTATATAGATAGATAGATTGGGATGGCTATTCAATGCCAATACTTATTAGGATGCTCGTATTCATATACCTGATTTTTGTACACATGACTGGTCTTTATGAACCTTCTAGATGTCATTGTCAATGTCACATACCCTCAAAAAGAACACACGGATGAAATTTGTGCAGCTTTGGTGTATTAAAGATTCTGAAAATGCAGCGAACGGGTTATTGATTTCACAGGGATCTTGATTCTCTTAAGTGCGGTTTAACACATTTACCGCAACCGTGGATCCAGGGTCATCCGATCAAAAAACGACGACTCATTTTGATCATATATTTTAAGTCAAATTGCACAATTACAATGCGAGTTGTTAGACACTTGAACTTTATTCTATTTTATTTTTAAGGAAGGATTGTTAGACTTTAATTTGATGGTCAACAATCCACAATCGCATTATGAGTTATGTGATTACCTGTGACAAATCCGAAATTTTTTAGTAATGTAGACAACAAATACATCTTTTCTAAACCAGACAATACATATATTTGTGTGTGTCTATACATACACACATACATATATCATTTTTTAAAGCATAAATCTATATTATTTTTTATTTTTTATGGTTTTTCATATTTTAAAAACATTGAATGGTTTTTTCATTTTGGATGTCAATAAAAGCATCTTTCTCACTTAGACAAAAAAAATACCACTCAAACTATAAGTAACCAATCAATCATTCATATCACATATGATTTCACATTCAATCCTTCGTAATACTCAATAGAAAGCTCCTTTAATTGTTACTCACATTCAAATTATAATGTAGGGAGATGAAAATGCCTCACATAAATAGGGGTAGAGTTCCTCACCAAAAAAAAAAAATTGGTAAAGTTACAAAATCATTTATTTGTAACAAACCAAAATCAATTACTTATCTTCAACTATTTATGTTATAGTGGAAGACGAATGAATGAATTTAATTGATGCGAATTTAACATGAGTCCCTCCTCACACTTTGTTGACGAATAAATAAGAATTTATAGCCTCAGACCCTCTTTTCTACCAAAAAAAAAAAGAATTTATCTCATTTTAATTTTATAACATTACAATTACAGCTATGACTAAAACAAATTGTCGTAAGAAAATTATTTAAACAATTAATTTCAGTCGTGCAAAATAAGTGTACTTTAAAAACTATGAACTATTCCATCTCCAAATATTTCGTATATGTTCTATAATTTATCGGTTTCTCTTTATTAGTCTAGGCCACATATTAAAAAAATGTGCATAGTTAAAAAAAAAAAATATATATATATATATATTAACCATCCGGGTTATAGGGAAAATGGGTTATAATAAGTAAAGTCTGGTCAAAAATTGTTGGCTTTATTATACTTTTGGTCCTCGCATTTTGACCAGCTCGCGAAAATGGTCCTGCCTCTTTCAAATCGAACAAAACCGTCTCTAAACTATCATATTTTTGCAATTTTAGTCCTACCTCCTTTTTTCAACTCCAGAACCGCAAAGAAATGACAGTTTTAAACCTACCCCCTATGCTCAACCATGGAATAAACAAGGAATAAAACATGTGGGTACAATAAATCTACTTTATTCATCACACTAACAAAAAAAACTCTAATTTGAAACATATCTTAGAAATTAGGGTTTTTTTGGTTAGTGTGCTGAATAAAGTGGATTCCTTGTACCCACATGTTTTATTCCTTGTTTATTTCATGGTTGAGCATAGGAGGTAGGTCTAAAACTGTCATTTCTTTGCGTTTCTGGAGTTGAAAATAGGAGGTAGGACTAAAACTACAAAAATATGATAGTTTAGGGACGGTTTTGTTCGATTTGAAAGAGGCAGGACCATTTTTGTGAGCTGATCAAAATGCGAGGACCAAAAGTGTAATTAAGGCAAAATTGTTTCGACCTTATATCAAATTTGAATTCTCTCCAACAAACCGTTCTAGGGGATCATTTGATTGTGGATAGTTGAATATCAATACTCATACACAACGGTTTTAAATATAAGAAATATAACTATTTTCACTATTTGTTAAATAAAAACTATTTTCACTATATTTAACAATGTCATTTTCCTTGTAAAAAAAACAATGTCATTTTCAAATAGTTCTCGATATAATATTTATTTTTTAACGACTGTTTTAGTCTTAATATAACAAATTTTACACCCGACACTTTCGAGAATTTTTTTTTTAGATTAAGTAAACTAATTGCAGTTAACTTAATTTCCTAGTAAATGTAAAATTAATTACTTTTACTTTTTTCTTTTTTAGAACTTTGTCAAGACACTGAATTGATCAATAAATCAAGACATAAAATGTATACTAGAAAGTACTGTATAAACTACCATTATTAACAGCATCGTCTAAATATCTACATTGGTAAGGTGTGCTAATCTTTTCCAAGTCACAAAATTTGCTAACCTCGCAAGAAGCCTCAAGTTTGAAGTGAAAAGAGGTCCCAGAATCACAGGTAATGTTATAAAATAATAGGTGACATTAATGATTGTTAATTTGGGGCTGTGCCACTTCACAATCCTCTGGCAAGGTGTTGAACCCCTTCAATTATGCACTGCGTTGACTAGGATAATTCGACGTCTAATCTATCACTATACTCTTAAGGTATCCCGTTTAGATTTATCCCAGTTTCATAATGACCAAAAAAGGATATCCCCATTATATTTATCACATACATTGCTATTCAGGTTCCTGAGGAGAAAGGTCTAAGTTCCCCTAGTATTTTTTTTGGGCATAGAACTCCCTGATCATGTCTAAGACCATTATCGTGTAACCATTCCATTTCCCTACAATTATTAAGGATTGGGTAGGGAAATTGAATTAAACAGCATTCCTTCAAAGCGGTGAATCACAAAACCCAGTTACAATAGGAGGCTTGAGTTTAGCTCAGAGCAAACGAAATGCATAAGCTGCACCTCAGCATCACAACCCCAAAACACACAACATATTCCAGTACAGCAACTATACTCCAGCAAAACTCAAAAGTTATTGAGAGTAAAGGAAATGGGTACCTCACTCATTCCCTTCGTCTTTTCTCTTTTCTGGAATATGCATCGTCCCTATCCATGCTATAATGGGAGGATCTACTTGGAGAGTCATGTTTTCTGTGTTTTTTATGTTTTGAGTGTTTCTTACTTCCACTGCTTTTTTCTCGAGAAGACTTTTCCCGTCTCCCTTTTGACCTTGAACTGCGTCGATCTTTTTCATCATCACTGGATGAATCACTTCCTACATCACGCCTCCTGTGTCGATGATGCCTAGAGCGTTTTCTGCTCCTTTCCTCTTCTGACGATGAACTGCTTCTATAATCTAGGCGGTGTGTTGATGGGGATTTAGTTTTCCAGTGCTCGTCATATTTTTCTCTATTTAACTTACTAGACCGCTTTCTGCTCCTTTCCTCCTCTGAACTGCTGCTATAATCTTGGTTTCTGACTAAAGGTGATTTAACTTTCCTATCATCTTCACACTTCTCCCCATTAGACTTCCTTGATTTCGTATCGGAGATACTAGTTCCCTTGGTTCTGATGCTATGACTATCGAGCATATTTCCATAACTGTTGTCGCCTCTTGAGGGACCAGCCTCATGGGCATTGTACTGATCCTGTGGCAAATCATGTTTCAATGACACCACACTATTGTTTTCACCGTTCATGAATTCAGGTTTTGCATACTCATTAACATTTTCTTTCAGGGGAGCATCTTTGCCTGACTTTTGGGTAGGGTAAGGTGTATCGGGAGGAACCTCAATCCCTAGTTCCTTGCCCAAAGATTCCAGAAAGTCACCAGCAATCAAACGGCTCAATGCTGTGTTAGCTACTTCAGCTTTCTTTTCTTGATTCTCTACTTTTACAATATTATTGTCTTCCCCTTCATCGTCTGAATCATCAGAGAAAATAGCCTGCAAAAACGAACTTTTTATGGGTACCAGTGGCTTGGGAGTGAAATATCATATACGATATGCATTAGATAAATGAGCATAAGAATTCATGTTTACAAGTTCGGACACATGCTCAGTTCTGAGAATCAAACAAAAATGTAGTGTCATCAAAAGCTACCCCAAGTTTTTATGTTCACCAACAAACAAGGCATCACAAACATTCTCTTTTTAAAATAAAATAGATAAATAATAATAAAATAAAACAAAAAACCTCATCACAAAAAATTAATGCAATAAGATTTAGCAAGGACTAAAGAAAGAAATGGTTTCACATGGAAGTATTAACCATAAGAGGGCGATCATAGAGGATTAGAAATTGGTTGTTACCTTGTATAGGTCAACTGGCCTTTCAATATTTTCAACTTCCACTTCCTCTTCAGTTTCATTTTCAGCTATACTTTTATTTAAGCCTTTATTAGCAGATTGTTGCAAGGTTGAGATATCTTTCTTTGCAGTCACGGGCTCTTCCACTTTACCCTTCACTGAATCTGATGTAAAAATCAATGAATCCATCTTACTCCTAATCCGTGGAGCAGGTGTAGGCTATATAGAGCAAAAAATTGTTAAAATACTGAGCATAAAGAGTATAAGAACAAAAATATAATATAGCAAGCTACTTGAAGTACCTTTCCCATGTAAGGATCAACAAGATCGAAGCGCTTGCAGAGAAGAGGTGAAGGACGCCATTGAAACTCCTCCCTCTTTGGGTACATTTTTTTCTCCTTAAAATCTACAGCTGACTGGTCTTTTGTTGGCTGTTTGCACAGAACACATCAAATAACTTAGGCCAAAGATACAAGGAAAGAAAGAAGGAAAGAAAA
>Ga0315914_1001720_pt1 | contig 33274 bp, 5 predicted proteins | sample MpolenodulesMG_FD_203920 | JGI IMG/M metagenome (GOLD analysis project Ga0315914, IMG submission 203920) | Medicago polymorpha root nodule microbial communities from Los Angeles, California, United States - elongated nodules | ecosystem: Host-associated > Plants > Roots > Nodule | place: USA...
TGCTTTCATCCTCCTTCATTCTGAATAATTCATACTGATGAACAAGCATGGTAGCCTTAGCTTCTCTGACTTTCTTGTTGCCCTCATAATTTGAACACAATGAGGTGAACATAGCCTTTGTTGTAGACTTGTCACTCATCTTTAAGTATTCTTTATGAGGCAAGGCAGCCACCAGAATGCCTCTGATCAAATGATGTTTCTTATAAAGTTTTTTCTGCTCAGCAGTGTGAACTCTCCTATCAAGAGCAACACCTTCTTCATCCAATCTCAAATTTCCAACACCTTCTTCAAGAATATCCCACAACTCCTCATCCGTTCCTATAATGTGACTATACATCTTGGTCTTCCACCAAGAGAACATTTTTGGGTCACCATTAAACATGGGAGGTTTGTTGTGATTTGTATTTCTGTCATTTTTGCTGGTGTTGATAGTGTTGTAATCAAATTGAAAAGCAGCTCCACCACCAGAGCCAGAGCCAGCGCCAGAAGAACTTTCCCCAGACATGATTTTCTCAGATCTTTCGTTGTAACACGGTTAAGTGCTAATTATAGAGCCAAGAGCTCTGATACCAACTGAAGGTGAGAAAAACCACAAGAAGGGGGGGTTAAATTGTGTTTTCAAAAACTTTTCTTCTCTTTCGTTCAAGAACTGTTCTTAGGTTCAGAGTCTGAAGAAGTTCAGAGTCTAAGTGAGTTCAGAGTCTTGTGCAGCGGATAATAAGAAATAGAACAGAGAAAGAAAGAACACAAGCAATTATACAGGTTCCTTCCACAAACCGGAAGTAGTTTTGTCCCCCTTGCACTTCCAAGGAGAGTTCCACTAAAATGTAATGTCAGATTACAAGTTGCTCAATCACCCAAGAAAGAGACTTCTTTGCTCAAGGACAACTCCAAGAGACTTCCTTTGCTCAATCACAACTGAAAGAGACTTCTATGCTCAAGGACAACTCCAAGAGACTTCCTTTGCTCAATCACAACTGAAAGAGACTTAACTTAACAATTACAAAGAATTGAATAAGGTTTTGAATACTTGATATACAATCAGAGGTATTCACAATACAATACGAACAGAACAGACTCTGTTTTTCTAAGACACTTGAGAATTCTAAGATATGAACTATTGAAAGAATTCTCTAAGTTGTTGATGTTTTGTGTTACGACGTTTGCACAGAGTGTTGGCCTTTTGCTTGATATTCTACATGTGTATTATTCTCCATGTCTTCATCCCTATTTATAGAGGATTTGAGAGACGTTGGGAATTTAGCCGTTGCATCAACTTGTCTTGTTTGAAGCTTTGATTCTTCACCATTGATCTTTTTCCTGATTTGATACATGTCCTATGAAGAACTAATTTCAAATCCATTCCTTGATATGGAGACAAGTTGCAGAGAAGGTGGTTGCAGAGACAAGTACAGAGTTAGTGGTCGTACACTTCGTACATTGTCCTTTGTCAACTCTGGTGAAGGAGCTTCTGATGAGATACGCTTCTGATGACCATTGCTTCTGATGACCTTGCTTCTGATGACGTGTCTTCAGGAGCTCTTCTTCAGACCCGTTACTTCAGACGCAGTTCTTCAGACACATTCTTCAGACGCATTCTTCCAGATGCTTTAAGCTTTCAAATAAATTCCTTTGCTCTTGACTTGTTCAATCAGAATCTCTATGAATAGTACTTTGATTATGATCATGTACACTTGAACAAATGTTTAGCATATCCAATTGATAATTTTTAATACCTTATTATCATCAAAACTCAAGAGATGATTTTGCGAAACACCCTTTGTTCCAACAGTGAATAGCTCAAAACTGAGACAGAGCGTATTGAAACTTGATAACCCACGATCCTTGCTATCAACGTCACTAATAACCGCTTCGAGGAATGAGGAAGAGGAGATCATCTCTAATGGAGATGCACATCAAAGATACTTACAGCGGATCTTGCCAAAGATAGCAGATTGAAGCCGAATGTGGGGTGCTGCGATCCCGCTAACAAGGGAGTAAATAATGCAAAACTCACAAAATATGTTTCAAAATAATCATAAAATTTCCGATACACAAAATAAGAACCTAATTCTTTTTTCAAACTCATCTAGAATGCTTGGAAAAATGTGAATTTTCAACGGTGTCAGGCAAAATTGGGATTAATTGCAGGATATAGATACAATTGAGAGGGTATGCGATACAAACTTCAGTTTTTAATTATTCTGATCTAACATTAGTGTAACAAAGTATACAATGCATAATATATGTAAGGTCTGGGGTTTAAACTCCGATTACCACCATAAAAAAAAAAAAAGTATACACTAGAGATAATTTAGGCAAAAGTCACAGTACGTTGGTTTCAACTTAAAAAAAAAATAGATTTTATGTTTCAAAAATTTAAGCAATTTTTAGAGATTTAAAAAAAAAAATTGAAAGCTAATTTTTTGTTTACTGCCTATAAAAGTTACTTTTTTTTTTTAATTAGATAATCTGATGACTTCTTTTTTATAAAAAAGAAATTTATTTTAGAGTAAATTTTTTTTTTTTTATAAAAATCCTAAATAAACACTTTTTTTACTAGATCCTAAATAAACAGTTAAAAATTACATAAGTGATTTAATTAATAAAAAATATAATTTTTCTGAATTTTTTTAAAACAATCGAACCATAAAATGATCTATAAAAATTCATTTTATAGTAATTGATTTTATTAATAATAAAACCAAAAAGGAATTAATTTATTTTATCTGTAAAATCATATCAATCTGTTTAATGGTTATAGTAATTGATTTTATTATCAATTTTATTTATTTTTCTTTCTTTGCCTTCCAATACTACTTCTACATATTTCTATAAATATATCCTACTTGAAAAGAAAAAAAAATAGAAGGTGAATTTTAGTGAGAGGTACACCAAAGTAAAATACGGAGAGAAAAATGATGAATAATCACGTTGTAGAGAAGAAGAACGATAACACAAAGAAGTCGATATTAACAACAACAATTTCAATTCATTCTAAGATTGAAAGAAACCTTTCTCTTGATGAACCCAAAACGTTACATCAAGATCAACTAAACGCAGCCCGGGTTCGTTTTTTTTTTTTTCTTTTCATAATAGCTTTAGTTGTTACATTTCTCTCTTTATATATTTACATATTATATATTATACTTTTAATATATTATTATGATGACTGAAAACTGTTGCAGGAGGAGGCTCTCAAAATCATGAACACCCACTCCAAAGAAGAAGCTTTAAAAATATTCTTAAAGGTAACATGAGTTTTCTTTAATTAGTTTTTCTTTTACTTTTAATATTAGAATGTTGTCAAATTGGAATTAGTATACTCAACCTCAAAATGCTTATACTGTATATGAATTCTATCAAAAAAATTAAAATTGCATAATGTGTTTTGATGGTGTCAGGGATTGGTGCCGCTGCCAAACTCAAGAGGAAAACTTGGATGGTTGAAGATTTGATTGCGAATGGAAAAGAGTGTTTTTATTTATTTTAGTTTCTTTTTTATTACATTTAACTGAGAAATGTTATTGATCTAGCCGTCAGACTAATATGAAATACTATGTAATTGGTATATTTTCCTTCAAAAAAAAATGTAATTGGTAGACTTATATTATAATAAATTAGTCAAAAATATTTAGATGAGATGACACGGATCCTTTCTTGTTTAACAATAATCATGAGTTCGAATTCAATATTGGACATGCAAAAACATTAACACGTGACATGATTTAGGCATAATTAACATCTGCGATCTATAATATAAACGAATCAAACATTTTCTATACAATAATACACATCCATGATTTAGGTCTAAATCACGCCACGTTTATCAAGAGTGTAAATCAGGAACCGTGCACACCTAAGTAAATGGATGAAAGAACACATAATTTTTCTTTCTTAAAACACAACACATCATTATTCAATATAATATTTACACAATATAATAATATGCATATCTTCTTAAAAAAAATATACATATCGTCTCTCCCACAAAAAAATATACATATCATATTTATTTTTTTTAGAAAATCTACATATTATAGCTATACTCTTTTAGAAAAAAAATATAGCTATACAAGTATTAATATACAAATTACAGTTTTTAGTTTTTAATTGTCGAGTCATTGGTTCAATCTGATTTAATCTAGTTAAATACCAATAATTTTTTTAATTCTAAACCGGGTCATCTAACCGAGTTATTCGATTTAATCCGGTTCAGTCATGCGGTTCGACCAACAACTCGGTGATTCGACCATTAACCCAATGACCCAGTATCCCTACCGAGTCGATAACCGAACCGAGTTTTAAAACTATGCCTACCACCACAATACTCTATCCTGAAACCAAACGAAATGATACATTTTCTTTCATTTGAAAGATGTCAATCCTCGGCCACTAGAAGCAGAAAGTGTTAATGCATAACTGCAAGAAGAAGAAGAAGAATTGTTTAGGAGTATCAAAGCAAGCTTTAAGCTTATCTCTTGTGGATCAACTTCTTATTCTAAATTTTGCAAAGGAATATTAATTAAGTACGTGTACAATAGTAACCAAAAAGATATGTGTACAATTTATCCCTTTTCATACAAAAGTACGTGTGAACTTTTATATAAACAATTAATTATCACAAAATTAGAATGAATAGTTTTTTTTGTTTTTTTTGAGTAAAGAATGAATAGTATTATTGCATAGAAGTTAAATACAATTATATTTTTCCATTAAAACACAATTAATTTTTTCACATTGAAATTTAATTCTTGAAAACGAAAATTTCGGTCAGCTTTATGGTGGTAATATTAAACATTAAACTCCCTATAATTACTACTTGTACACATTTATTGACAAAGATTTTTATTTATTTTTTCATTATTAGTCATATACAAGACCATATTCATTTCTCTCAAAAAAAAAAGACCATATTCATTCACACCCGTAATTGATAAATTTGTAAATCAATTTGCAGTAAATCTTTTTTTCTTTACTTTGATATTTTTTTTCTACTTCGATAAAAATCGAGGGCAATGAAACATTTAGGTTCAAGCTGTTAATGAGTTTATACTTACCTCACGATTGAACTCCGGATTATCAAACCCCTTCCCTGAGAACTAACACAAATATTTTAATATTAATCTATCTTATTGCTATTGTACACATTTATTCACAAAAATATTTTCTCTTCATTTCATATACAAGGCCATATTCACTCACACCACTATATGAAATGAAGAAAAAATATTTTTTCTTCATTTTTCTAGCAATAAAACAATATTTTTTTTGATAAAAATGAGGGCAACGAAACAATTTAGCTCAAGTGATTAATAAACTTTACCAAAGGTAAATTGTTTGAGAGAGCCGAGTTCAATTTTTAAATGAAATAATTTTTTATCAGACTATACTTATCTCACGGTCAAACTCTAGATTATCAAACCCCTCTTCCATTGAGAACCGGAGGTTTTAATAAAAAAAAGCCTAAGCCCAAGAATTTATAGATCAACAAGTACCATTATATAAAACTTTTATCTTGACGTATCATTTTTATTTGGGTGATTAAAGTAATTGTTGTGAGATTAACTCATTTATTAGACACATTGCATTATATTCTGATTTCTGCTCTTCCCCCTGCACAAAACACTCGCACCCTGCAGCCTTTTCAATTATACCGCTGCGTGAGTTAAGTCACGTTGCGTGACTTAATTCACGCACCTTGTAATCTATGCGTGACTTAAGTCACGCACCACTGGCATGTGCGCGAGTTAACTCACGCACGTTGGCCGGTGGTCAGAACTGAAGAACACACGTTTTTTGGACGTGATCAGTTTTTCAACATTCAATCCACACGTTTTTTACCAAATTTTACACGTTTTTTGACCACATTTATGTTTGTTATAACCTATACTACCATTCCCACCTATAAATACCCCTCCAAAGTTCCACATTTCCTCACACTATCTCACATTCTCTCCTCCCACTCTCTCCCCCTCTTTCTCTTTTTCTTTTTTTCTTCTATAGTCTCTAGGCTCTTTTTACCCCTTTAGGTATATAGTAATAGCTGTTGGGGGAAATAGTGGTCAGTCGGGTTGGGGAAAAAGACATCATCCTTTGAGGTAAAATTAGGTTTACTTCCTTTTACTCCCAAAATCTTTTTACTTGGGTAAGAAGAATCATCATGGGGGTATAAAAGGAACCAAATTTAAATTTACCTAAAGGGATCTTGATGTCTTTTTCTCCAACAGGACTGATCACTATTTTTCCGAAGAGCTATTGCTATATACCCAAGCAGGTAAAAATAACTTTTTACCCCAAGAGGGTAAAAAGATAATAAGTAGATTAGTGAATTCAAATAAAATATGTGTATTAATTATTGTAATGTTTGAATGATTTTAATAAAACGAGAGTTATATTTATTAATTTTGTTTTTTATTTGTATTTATATTTGCATTTATTTTATGTTTATGATTTTGTATTGAATAAACAAATATTGAATAAATAAAATCGAATTTATTTTCTAAATTTGTATTTAATGAATAAATAAATTAGAATAAATATTGAATTAGAATAAAATTGAATTTATTTTAAGTGCATAAATAAATTAGAATATAGCAAATAAATAATTTAGAATAAAGTGAACAAATAATTTAGAATAAAGTAAATAAAATAATTTGAAAATAGTAAATAAATTAAAAAAAAAAGTAGCCACTATGCGCCACTTAACTCACGCCACTTAACTTAACTTGCGCATTATTTTACACTTGCGCTAGTTAACTAGCACAGGGGCATTTTGGGCATGACTGCAGGGCGCAAGTGTTTTGTGCTGGTGGAAAAGCAAAAATCTTTAAAATTTCGTTTGTTTTACACATGCGTGACTTAAGTCACGCCGCATGAGTTAACTCATGCGTTTACATCAACAAGAAGGGACATAAACTTGATCAAACTCCTTTGCTTGCCATGTCTAAGGCTTCCAATATTCTTTTTAGTAGCAACAGAACCAATAACTCTACCCCATTTCTGTTTCATGTGTCTCTCCCAAAGGTGATCAGTCACACATCTCTCCCTCAATGAATGACAAACACCAACCATTTGACAAAGTGAAGATGGAGGTAGCTTTTCATGAATGCATTCCAACACAAGCTCAGGCAAATCCAACACCGACAAATTTTGTTGCAACGAGTCTTCCTCCTCCTCACCATTCTCTACTTTTGAAATAAGTGTCTTCTTCATAAGAGACATTCTTGAAACAAGTGTTTTCCTAAACAACTTACAGAAGGATTTCAAACAAAAGTCTTTGTGAAACAAAAGTGAGATCAATCTCACCTCATTTGTCCATGATGGAAGTGGTTTTAAAAGCAGAAGTTGTTTCAAAAACAGAAAGAAAGAGACACAAGTGATAAAGTAAAGTAGCATTTGAAAATTAGATAGAAAACTATCTTTCAATGATCAAGTTTGAGTTTGGCATATAGAACTAGCGTGAGTTAACTCGCGCGGGGTATAACACCGGCGTGAGTTAACTCATGCAGCGTGACTTAAGTCACGCATGTGTAAAACAAAAAATTTTAAGTCATGTTAATTGTACACTTGTGTTAGTTAAGTAACGTAGGAGTATTTTGGTCAGTTTGGCTGGGTGCGAAACTTGCTGGAAGAAGAGCAAAAATCTTTAGGAATATGTTGTTTGGGTTGAAAGCTCATTTGAGCCTATGGGTTATAAAACCCGTGGGCTAAAGCTCTGTGTAGGGCTTACGTTGGAGCAGTAATTAAATACTGATGGAGGTATTTTAGTATTTTTCATGCGTATTTAGAAATTTTTGTTGTCAAAAAGAATATGTTGTTAGGGCCCCAATAGTTAAATTTTAAGTAGATCTTGATTGATATCAATACCCCAGCACCTAAACTCCTACCCCATAGAAAAAAAATCCGATGTAACTCTTTATCATATTTAGATGTCTTATTAGAGAATGTATTTAAAAGTTTCCATTTGCCAATTTATTGAATATTTTATCAATTATTGTGGAATTAAAAATGTTACTAATCTTGACCAAAAAAAAAAATGTTATCAATAACTGTTATTAAATAGAAGAAACAAATGTAAAAAAAAATAAAAATGGATGGCCATTTTTTTATAAAATAGCTTTTTTTTTGTTACGTAAAATAGCTAACCATTTATTATTTATCGTTTTCATCCTTATAGCTATGAAAATAATGTATGTTCCTTCTCCGAGGTGAGGGAGTGGCACCTACAAAGACACTTCAATGTTAAAGTACAACATCATAGAAAATAGGATTTAGTGGAGTAATTATGTTTGATAGGTAATCCCCTTATTTATTTATTTATAATACTTATAGCCTCGAGCGGAATTATGATCCTTGTGTGTTAATCACTTAATAATTGGCTAATCTTTGAGTCTTTATCATGACTTTACAGTCGTTATAGCTAAATCTAGATAGGAGATAGAGTGCTATCCCTGTATCTTTAGAAATATAGTTATACATCAAAATCTGGACTATTATTCGAGAACAATTGGACTTCCGATAAGATCTCTCTCATTTTAGGTGGTTATTGATGGCTACGTTATAGTGACTCATTATCTCATCCTCTGAACCTCGACTAATGGGTTGATTATTTGGGTATAAATTTGCATTGAACAAATATTTTTAGACACTCTCAATATCTCTTAGACCCCCTAAATAATTTGGGAGATAAACTTTTTTTATATATAATTTTAACGCCTCGGATAAGTAATTCGGAGGGCATTTTTCAACAAAAAGAGACATTGAGAGGGTTTAAAAAGAAATCCTCTCTTACGTTTTCTGATATTGGGCCTAAACTACCATCTTAAGCTTGGGCTTCTATATAAAGCCCATACTAGTTAGCATTGGTGAAAATATTCTCTGCCACTTTCCAGAAGCTATAACTACCAAATCAAAATAAGAGTATGCTTCCACACTAACCACTTATGTGTCTATTGCCAATTTGCCACCAACAAACAATCTCCTTTTGCTAGTTTAATCAGTAAAATGGAATAAAAAGAAGGAAAAGAGAAAGCACCACTTACTAGTTAAAGATCTCATAGGATTGTATGATGTTTGCATGTACCATTATTTCATTCTTTAAGTCATTTTATTAAGTGAAAGTTAGATATGAAGATTTATCATAAGTAATTTTTGAAATATGTTGGACACATTGACCTCATTCTATTCTTTATGATGATTATGTACATGCGATAAGATTATCATGGTTGATAATATTTTTATTTTCTTCCTAGTTTCTCTTTAGCATAGTAATCATTTAAAGTATATGATATGATATGATGGTATTGAAATCAAATTACTATTGATTGATTAGACACTGTTTGCTAGAATAAAAGAAAATGTAGTTATGCTTAATGCATTATGCATATATAATTCTTCTAAAAAAGCCTTAGTACATGTTTGCTTGAGCGTTTAGTATACCTAAACGTGCGTTTTTGTTGCTTTTTGCCATGAAATCAAGAAGCTCCAATTTTGAGAGTTAGAAAAAACACACGCTTAGCTAGTGTCTCTTTGCTGTTGAAACAAACATAGGCTTAGTGATTTGAATTTAAGTGTTGAACTTCAATAAAAACGAATCATTCGAAATAATTCGAGTTCGAATTCTGACTGAAACAGTTTTTATTTAGACTTTACTTACATCTTGACTGAACTTCAAATTATGAAAACTCGTTTTTCCTGAAAATCAGAGGGATTTAATTGATGGACATCGACCGTAAATCAATCAAAACTCTTAAATTGTTAAAAATATTTGACTTTAATTGCATCTTTCTTAAAAGTCATACATAATTAATTTTAGAATTAAGTCACCATAAGCTGAAGATATTTTATTTAAATATCCCTTTAAGGATTTGTCAATCATAGTCTTTAACCCCACCATTGATATCATCATCCTTTCTTCCAACATTGAAATTGATTAGACAGGTACCAAATAATCATAGAGTAACTTGGATTCTATGGAGAGAAAATGAAGGAAATAGATGATGTTTATATAAGCAAGATGCTACATTATTGGTAGCACAATGTATGGACCACACTACTAGTAGTTAAAAAAAACAACTTTGTGAGAGCAACAGGTAAATATGAACCATAAGCTACACAATATCACCAAATATTTTTAGCCCCTCAAATAACTGTTCATCTGATAATTCCTTTTCAAGCTATAGTTACAACTTACTTGCTTTCAACTTTAATAATTTGATAAGGATATCTCCAAGTAGTTTTCATGAAATTATATATTCTGAACATGCAAGCTAAATTTGTACTTTGACAGCTTGCTCTGATGTTACTAATCAAACAACTTTCTGTCCTATTGTAACCCTAAATATTATCTATCTCTTTCCTTAAATATAAGATTCACTTGATAAAATTATGAAAAAAAAAAATTGATAATGGTGTTGACTTATGATTAATATTGTTTTACAAATTTATCCTTTGTGAGCGAAAATTAGGTTACGTTTTCATCGGTATTTATTACAGATAAAAAAAATATAACATTATTAAGAATATGTATGTAAAGAAAAAATAATGTAATTGAAAATTTGATTTTTCAAGAGGATCTTTTATTTAGAGACGGAAGTAATATTTTTATTTTTTTTGAAGAAGTTAAATTAGTTTACCCAAATTGATGCCAGGAAGAATCAAACATGAGACCTCGAGGAGGAGCACACTCCCAGATCCCAAACCAATACCACAGACCAACCCAAGTGGGTTAGACGGAGGTAATAGTTGAAAAGTCTTGTGATGCTAGCCTATGCCTAAATTTACTATTTGATATAGCAACATTAAGGAATAATTTTTCTTTGCTTACTATTGTGAAATGGAATTTGACATACAAGTTTTGGATCACAAGTTCACAAATTGGAGAGAATCGCTCACTAAAGCAAAAAGAAAGACTTTGTTGGAGCTGATTGTGACCTTTTGATGGTTTCATGGAATTCAACCAAAATGATTATGTAATGCCATTTGACTCTAAGCTCATTATAAACCATTTGCATATTGTAAGACAATTATAATGTATGTCTAGAATAAATGCATAAAAAGAAAAACTGACCCCCCAAAATCCAACCATATCCAATTATCATCATTTCCATTTTGCATTGTGGTTGAATTTTTGCTAGTACTATTGAAAAATTTACATGATTCTCCCATGAATATATATAGATTGTCAACACAAGATAATATTTGTTATGCTCCATTTACAATGAGTGGTGATGACTTGCTTCTTTTTATTATTTGACCAAAAATTTAAATAAAGAATAAGACCGATTAATAAAAATTACTTTAGAAGTAGGCCATTATGAGCATTAAATTAAATGATTTTAAATTGTGTTGCGGTTATATTATGAACCTTTATATTGTGGCAAAAGACAGAAAATCACGACCGATATGGTTAAAATAGACCTATTTTTTATATTGCGACTACAATTACAGTTGCAGACGACAATTTAAAACTACTATCTCTTCAACAAAATATAAACTAAAACGCATATGTATTTGGTCCAAGTTTAAGTCAAATGCATACATATAGTTTTTTGTATATATTTTGTTAGGAGTATGTTAGAAAATAGGAATATATTTTATGTTTCACCATGTACTATATTATATCATAAGAAGCATATTAATTAACTTTGTAGTTTGCAGGACCACTATTTAGTACGTGGGGTAGAATTAGCCTCTAATTTTCTATTAAGTTTAAGGAATCAAAACTTTTATGTTTAGCACAAGTATATGATATTGGATCTAAATATAACACTAAAACCCCATTTAAGAAAAAGGTACCCTACAAGGAATCCATCTACTGTTACATTTTCTGTCGTTTCTTTGGAGGTAGGGTATGTTTTCTGGTAAGGATCTGATGCCAAACTAACCACTATATTAACTCTCAATATTAATCAAATTTAAGTTGACTATATGTGTCACTAGAAAATGAATGTTCAAAATTGGTAAATGCTTATTGGCTTAAATGGAAAAAGGTACTCGGAAGTGATGACACATTTTGTTAGTTAATTTGTGGCACTATAGAAAAGCACATTGGTGTGCATATATGTTATATAGCATCTTTTACATTGAAGCATGTTTGATCTCGATCCATCATTTTTCGGTGTCTGACAACGACACATGTAGATACATTTAATTATTTTATTTTGTTGAATTATCATTGTCGTTGATATGCATGTGTTGGTGGGATTTGGATCGCTTACGGTCAAGTATCCACACATTTATGAAGTTAGGACATCGATGTTCGTTGGATCAAGACCAAAATGTGATAATTTCAATATAGAATTTTATTAAAAAAAACTGAAATATCGAACTTGATATCTGGATCATTCCATCTCAATCATTTGGCCATCAATGTACTAACAGCGTGATACGGATTGTTGGTTGTAAATTTGATCCAAATCTATGATAGTATCATGTCTGATATCCGTATATATATATCTCATGTCCGTATCTATATCGATGTTTCATGTATACAAGACGAAAACAAGCCAAAGAGCTTGAATCTTGAATAAAACGATTTGATGAGAGTGAGATTTTCATGACTCGGCTGAGGGGGAAAAAACCCCTAAAGAAATGAGTTAGTTGATGAAGGTTGTGATTTAGACAAGAATGTCTCATGACCATGTGCATGCTATACCACACCCCACGTGGGATATGACATGAGTGTGGGTCTCTATTAAACTCTAAGTGCTTCTGTTTTGTTCTTTTTTCTTTGACAAATTTGGTAAGGTACAGCACATTGATACTAACATATACATAGTTTCCAAGTAAGGAAGTAAAGGTAAATCAGCCTTACACACAAAGTTAGAAAGAAAAGAAGATCAAAATATTCAATAATGTTATACATTACAAGTACATTATTCAAATATGTATATTAATTAATTGCAAGATGAGCTAAGGTAACAGTACAATACACTTTATTATTATGATTTTTGAGGTATAAGTTTGAAATGTACACTATTGTACTGGGGTATGGAAATGAGCTGTGAGTGTTAGGCAAGTAGCTGGCTTTTCAAAGACCACGTTTTGAGACATCCTCTCATGCATCACGTGCCCCATTTTTCCTTTACTTTTCTTGATTGCCTTCTTTTTTTTCTTAAATTCTTTTGACATTTATGACTTATGATTTGCTAGATGGACACTATATGCATGTCAGTGTTTTCCATTTTTTTCCTTCAACTTGGTAGACCACTTAGAAGTTGGTACTTAGTACAACAGCAACTAGGTTCAAAGAATGTGTAAACTTATGTAGAGAAACATGCGATGTTTGGTAATAAGGTTTGGTCAATATGTTTATATCTCGGACTGCAGAGTGATTGTAGTTTCTTTTTATAGTTGGTGAAAATTATAATTTACGATATACAACTTATATTTAAATATCACGGTGAAAATTAAGCAATGCTTTTGAATAACTACGACTCATAGTCAACAATAATATTTACTTTAGGTAGGGCACTCCATGTAGTCGAACTCTAGGCAGGGCACTCTTGTGGTGGCTATCGGAAAAAATCCAAGTAACACATAGAAAAGGCACAAGTCTAATAGTGAGAGATATTGACCACATTATAAACTGGTTTTGTAAGGACGAGTTTACTACAATAACTTTGATCGATCGTTTTATACTAAGACACTATTGTTTTTAGTTGTCTACTTGTTAGAATAGCAGCCACAGTTCAAAAGAATAAATACATGAGAAACGTATACAATGAACACCCAATGTTTGCTACTGTAACGTGGTTCGGCTTGTTGTGCCTACACCTTCCATTATGGAGTGTCAACAATTTCTTGATAATATTTCAAACTTTGAGTTTGCAATATACAACTTGTATTTAAATACTACTTTCGAACGACACATCCACTTATCAATAAATATGAGTCATACACAACAAGCAATACCTTAACATGCCCTTTTCAATCACCCTTTCCCAACTTTCTTTGTGTCAATATTCCTTAATTGTTGCCACTTTTGAATTATTCTCCCTTCTTTTGATAGAAGAAATTAAGTTATTATAAACTACACATCCTTTGTGCAGCTGTTAAAAAAGACTTTTTGAATTCTCATATTATTTTTCCTATTGATTCTAGCTAGGGTAATATTAATAGAGAAATGATATTTGTACAACCATTTTCTAACAACTTTTTGACAACTTTCTCTCTCATACTCACATTATCTTCTTATTCTCTCTCTCTCTCTCTTCCTTTTCCTCTCTCTATTATTTTTGACCAATCAAATGAGAGAAAATCAAAGTTGTCATAGAAGTTGTATCAAAGAGTTGTACATATATCACTATTCATATTAATATAGGTGGTGTGTAGTGCGTTGTGTTCAACCGTTCATATATACACCTTTCAGTTGACCTTTTTGGCCATGAAAGCTGAGTCCTAAAAGTGATATCTATAAGAATGGAGAAAAGGAGATATGAGAATCAAAGTTGTTGCTATTAGTTATTAACTATGTCTTGGGGTGATGCCATGTGTACCATCATAGATGTTGAATTTTGTTTTATTTATTTGAAAAAAAATATATGAAAACTATAAGTATTGAATATTGCACAACCCCACCAAAAATGGAAAATGGGATAGAGAAGTTTCCAAGGCCATGCTATGTTGCATGATGTCAAATTTATAGTCTCTTTATTATGGCCAACCCAATAAAATATAATTTGGAAGTAAATTAAAAGGTATGTGAAGAATTATCAATGTTATCTAAACCCAAATAATGCATCTTGAATCCCATACATTACCATTGAAAGAGAAGAAAATTCTTTGGTAGAACAACTATTTTACAGATTTAATTTATATGCATTGACATTATAGTAAAAAAATATATATAGTTATCAATCATAATTAACCGTTCATCATTAAAAATGCATAAATTTTGTCCCCGCGAACTTAACTTTATTGGTAGGGACACTGTGTAATATATGCAGGGGTCAGGGTTGGAACCTTGAAAATCTCACTTATTCACCTTATAAGGTGAATTTCTAGCCACCAAACTACTTGGAAAAAAAAGTATAAATTTTATCATATCTAACTAAAAAAATCATACATCATACAAATGGTGGATTGTGATTGATAGATGATGTAATAAGTTCTACCCTAATAATAATTCAAAATTATTCTCTTATTTTATTCATATAATAATTCATTACTAGAGTGTTGTATGCATGTGTGATGTGTGTATATATACATTATACAGATACACAAGCATAAGCTAGCTTGCATGAGTATATAAGAAAAGCAAGTGTGCAATCTAGAAGATAAAATATAAAATGTCATATATATTTTATGAACATTTTAAAAGTGAGTGTGATCTCACATTTAAATCAGTGCTAGAGAATCTAACTCTGTGACTGTGCCTATCTTCAGACATGAAAAATGTTAATTTAACCTAAAGGCTCTGCTATATTTTACTGCAAATTCATGATCTGGCCATGATATAAGGATATTGGTTACAATTTACCTTTCCCTATGTTGATTTCTAATATATAATAAGCAACATTTTCTCAATGCCCTTTGCATTTGTAATGGACATTGTAGTACTCATTCCGTCCTACTAGAGTAACTCATTCCACCATTTCATTAAGAAAAGTGCAAAGATCGAAAGAGAGAAAAAATGGTTTTACTAAAGTATTTTTATAAAGTGTTGGGTATATTCACCATTATTGAATTGAGAGTGATGCTAATAGTATTAATTAGATGTAAATTATTAGGTATCTTAAAATGTGATTGGATATCGGCAGCAACAGAGCTAGCGTAATTTTTACACGGGGACCAAATACAAAGAATTTTTTGAAGCAAAGAAAAATTAACTTTTTTTAAAACTTTATATATTAAATTTAAGAGTTAAATATGTTTAATCTCTATAAAATTAAGTTTTAAGGAGTCAAATATATATTCATAATTGAATATTTTTTAAATAGACTACCAAATTCTGTTTCAATATAAACAAATAAGCTATTTGTATTAAACTATCGTCCATTTTATTTGATTATTGATAATTTTTATTGCTAAAAATGATTTCTCTATAGTTATTGTACATACCGAAATGTCAATATATGACAAATAAGTTTATTAATCAAGTAAGAGTTTGTTAACCTTTTATTTATGCTAATTTTATGCAAATTAACATGTTTGAGGTAGCTAAGGTAGCTGACTATATTAATATACTTAGCAGTTCAACAAAAATAAAAATTTTGGGGTAGCCAAAGCTACCCCATCATTATATAAGCAATCATTCTTAGATACCGGTATCACATATGTATCCAAAACTCATTCAAAATCTAATTTAATTTTTGAATAAATTAATACAAAAATATGACATGACAAAGGTGAATGATCAGTTTATGAGTACATATCCGACCAAACTTCAAAGATAAGATTGTGTTCGTCTTAATTAGATGATACTTCTTTAAATGCAATATTAAGATGGGTATACTCTATTTTAAAATAAATTAATACGAAAATATGACATGTCATTGAGTAAACGAGTGACTAATTTAAGACAAATTTTCTACAAATAAGCGAGTGGCATAATGATGAATTTTCATATGGTGAATAAATCAACTACATTTGACTGTAGTTCTCTCTAATATCAAAGATGATGACGTGACATAAACTTTGATGCAAACCCTATTTAAAATTGTGGCTAGAAGATCAATGTGATCATATTCTCATGTTAAGATTTGAGGAGTCAGAAAATTAAAGGCAGGCATCAGCAATAAACTAAGAGGACTACAAGTTCAAAGGCACAAGAAGGGCTTTCTCAATTCATGTGCCTCCCTCCATGAGAATGAGATCAAGTGGCTATATGGAATATGGATTGCCACACCATAGCTTGCTCATCAATCAAGAAAAGATGCCCCACTAATGTGAATGAAGGGTCCCACACACAACTCACAACCGAATAAAAATGAGCTTGTTCCCCAAACACAAACCCTCAAGGTTCTACAAGTTTAACACCTGCTATGCTGCAAGTTTTAAATTACATTGCCACATCAACATGTTATGATCATCAACTATACTTAATTAATGTCATATAAGTTAAGAATCTTGGGATACAGTAGCTTTATAAGACTATTTTTAATTTTTAGAGAATAATAATTTATTTTAAAAGTGCAAAATTGATTTTAAAACATACTAAAAATTAACTTTAAAATTAACTTTAAAATGTAATAAACATTAACCACTTTGGTTAGTATTGTGGTCTTGACTTGAGATTTTGAAGTGTGTTTCTCTCCGGCTTTATTTGAGAGTTTAGAGAGGAGGGGAAGGGAAGACTTTGGAGGGTTGAAAATATAAGGAAAAATGATAAAATCTTTCACATTTTTTAAAACGTAATTTTTTAGAGAATGATAAACTAATGTTTATGATTAATATATTTTTAATTTTATGAATATTATAACTACATAGATTAAATTTGATTCTCTCCTCCTTTTTCCTTCAAACTCGCAAATAGAGTTTTAAGGTCTTAAATTTGATTCTCTTCAACATCAATTTCAGTGGACTAGTTTGATTTCTGAAAAAAAAAATATTATTAAAAAATAAAAACCAATAAATAATAAATTGATATGATATCTAAAGACATCCAATTAAATTAGCCTAGGTGTGATTTTCAATATTTTTTTGTCAGTTTGTGATTTTTATTTGGATCAATTTATATTTGGTCACCTTCTATCGATCACATCATCAATTGAAGTATCTAGTATAAGAACTCATCAAATGTCAACTTTACATAATTCATAACAAATCTAACCTTGAATTGCATGTTTTGTTTAAGCAGGACTGTCATTATTTTTCACATGATTCCACATATAATAAAAACAATTTCAGCAATTAGTTGGTACAAACATCCAATCAAATTTAGCTTGGCATGCAAAAAAATCTTTTTCCTAAAATTGCAAAAATATAGCTACTTAAACAATTAAATTTTTCCTGAAATTTAGCTTGTCTCTAAATTTCACTACTAATTGTTATAGACATTAAAATTGGAAACTAAATGTTTTTTTAGAGGAAAATAGTAGAAGCCAAAAAAATACTAGTGGTTAAATAGTAGACGTGGCATTATGTGGTGCTGAGTATGAAGAGTGTAGAAGGAAGGGATTTTTGGGCAGTGGGACAATGAAATGCACAGTGATGAGGTTCCCCTTATGGTAGAAAACAAAAAGAAGATGTGGTGCCTCCTATATATGAGACTGTCATTGCTGTCACATGAAGGATGGTGGGGATCACTCCTTATTAGTATTTTTTTGCATCAAACACTCCTTATGCCTACAATATGACCTAAATATCATCTTATCTTTACCACTTATCAGGATTTTAACTGAATTTGTAGCTTGTTAGTTTGACCTAAATACTGTGAGCATATTTGATATGTTGGTGTGTGTTTTATTTAACTTGCGATATCTCTCTTCTTAGTGTGTGTGTGAGAGTTTGTTGTTAGACTCTTTGAAACGAAAGAAAAAAGATCGTAAAGAATAAAAATCTATGTTGCAATCTTATATCAAGATTGCATATTGTGATTGCATTTGTATTTTTTTTAATAACAAATGTTACTAATTAGTTGTAAAATTAATATTAACACATTCTTTCATCTTTGAATTTAAGACATCTAACTCTTCAACTTTTAACTCAAATCAATTAAGCTATCGAAAAACTCTTATTGGGCACAACCTCAAATAAAAAATATTTAGGCACACTCAGATCAAATAAAAAAAATTAAAACAGAATAAAATTAAATGATATTGATTGATGTGATTAAATTATTTTGTTTTAATTTTTTCATTTGATGTGAGTGTGTCCAAATATTTTTTATTTAGGGTTGTGACCATGAAAAAATTGCTCTTAAGTTACCCTATCCCGGTTACAATCGTATTATTATCTTTAATAATCTAAAATATTTAAGTAAATTACAATTGATACAATCGCATACGTACATACTTTTTAAGTGCATGTTTGAATTGATAGTGAATCAAATAGAATTGTTTTAATTTAACAAAAACGACTCTTTGAAGTTTCAATAAAACAATGTTATTAACATGATTTCGCCAAAATTTCTGTGTTTTTTTTTGGTCAAGTAGCATAGTAGGTAGAATTCACTTTTTAAAGTGACCAAGTGTGGTGTCCGGGGTTCGAATCTCAACCCCTACATATAACAATGCAATGCCCCTGCCAACTGAGATATACTCATGAGGGAAAATTTCTATGATTCTAAACACGCACCAAGTAAACCAATATGTTTGATTTAAGTGAACTTCAATTAAATACGAATCATTCACTAGAATCAAAGTTCTCAGATATTGATTTAAACAATTAGGGTAATGCTAACTTCCTTAGAGCACAAGTTAATAACTAAAAAAAAGGAAATATAAAATAAATTTGCATTGAGAAATTAAACTTTTAAATTTTTCAGATGTTAAATGCACAATTTTCAATATTTTTTTTTACATCTAGTTGTTTTAACATGTGCCTTCAAAGGCACGAATTAGCTTTTCTCAAACGATTATAGTTCATCTTTTACTTACCTTCCCAACCTTAAATACACCAAGCTTCCTTCAAGGGTCAAGCCAAAAGAACATTTATATTTAATAGAGTAGTAAATTTTTACAAACTTACTCTCTATCATATTCATATCCTATGAGATAGAAAGAGAAAGAAGGGGCAAATGAGATGGACATATAAGCATTGATGAAGGATTAATGTAAATGTTTGATGTTTCCTTCCAACCATCTGTTTGTGAAAACGGGAGCTGTATACTTCCGTTAATTGCGCACGCACAACCATGTGTGGAGACCACCGTTTTTTGTGACATTAAAATAAAGTCAAAAAATGTCCAATCCAATCACAACACAACACATTCTATTATCTTCATGCAATCATGTCTAAGATATTGATATCATACCTATCTATCTTCTATCCCAAAACTATCTTTTATTGTTTCCTTCTTGCGGGCAAAAAACAAACTAATCCTTGCTATATCAATTTGACTACATGATTATAACAACACCCTACTTTGGTCCATCCACATGGTCAAGTAATTAATTGGTTCTTTGTAGTCATGAAAATAATTATTGGAAAATTAAGTTTTGTTAAAGTGATCATTGAAATAAAATTATTTGTTTCAGTCCTCGTAGGCTTAACTCAGTTGGTAATGACAATGCATAAAACATGCAAGATCCGGGGTTCAAACCCGAACCCCGATCACCACAAAAAAAATAATTATTTGTTTCAATTCATTTATGTAAAAAGTAATATTCTAATAATTATTCAAATAGTTTAATAGAAGAAAAATCAACTCTACTTGTAAATACTCAATCATATCCTAAAATTAAGTTTGTGTTTAGAATTGGAACATTATAAGATATCAAGAGCTCTTGAATAGGATTGACAATTTGACATACTCATTGTGATTCAAATGTATTAGTGTGAAGGCAACCGAAATGTAGATTGACTAGTTAACTTTAGCATTGCATATGAATTATTGGAATATGTATGTTTTGGAGGTCCTCTAGTGAACAAAAGATTCTTTTTTTAACATTAAGCACTTGAAGAATCTTTTTAAATCTTTGTCACTATTTGTAAGTTTGAAAGACACTTTAAAAAAAATGAGGAATGGGATTTTTTTTTTTTATTAATTTAAGTGACATCAGTGATCATTATAGAACTTTTCTTGAAGACATTCAAATTCGGTAAGACACTTTATTGATAATTGAAAATCACTAAAAATTTCTTGACGATTGACGTTGACACATTTTAGTAAAAATGCAGGTTTCTCCATATCTTATGGCTAACACAAGTAAGATCTACTTGCTGGGTCATTATAGATACGAGGGATCATCACATTAGACTGCAAACAAACATATAAGGAGAACTTGACACTATATCTTTATCCAAAACATATATGTATTACGTATATGAGTCTTTTTACTTATATGTTCCTTAACATTTATTTTTTTAATCTAATGCGAGACTTCTAACTCACATTTGACACACAACATTACTTACGATGAACGACACCGATCATTGTTAATTGCTAGAGTTTCAAATCTATATTATCATATTCATAGTTTTGATCTTTCATTCAATGACACCGATCATTGACTGATATCCATAGGATACCATATGAAATACCCAAATTAAAAGGGTCATTGAAATTCAAACATAAGATTTTGTGGTTGAGAGAGGGGTTTGTTTGTTCGTGAGTATGACAAATAGTTAATTACGTGAAACAAGGAATTTGGAAGAATTATACAAACAAGAACAATTGAGTGTTTGGGACGTTAATTAACAAAACCAAACCATAACATGTGATGGAGAAGGAATTCCCCCGAATTTAGTTTGTTGTTGCTTTAGCTGACGTTTATTTAATTTTATCTCTTATATATATGGGGTGGGTCCATGCAAAGATAAGTTTTCTTTGTGATTATGGGCATATATGGATAAGCAACTTATTTGGAACTTATAACACAAACACTTATCATGATAAGCGTTTAAGTAAAAGCAATATATAAGCTATTTTAAGAGTAAATGGTAAATTAAAGTTAAATTATTTTTGTACATGCTATAAACGGTTTCGATAAGTTATTTTGGAGAACTTACGAAAATAAGTTTAAAAAAGCTTATGAAAAACATCGTAAGTTGTTTTCAAATGTTCTTTCAAACAATCTTACAAAACTTTTGTCAATAAATAAATTCAAATAAGCCAATTCAAATAGACCTTACAGGCCTCAAAGAGAACTTATCAAAATATTTACATTTACATCTCTTCAAAGATACTAACAAGACTGTAACTCAGAACTTCCATATTAAAAATCTATCTTTTTACTATTAGACTAAACTCTTCTATATTTAAATCCAGTTTAGCTGGTCCACTATAAGTTATTCAATATATATCATAGTTTTTTTTTCCCAAAGAGTTCTACACGTGATTTTATTTTTTATTTTAAATATGAAAGTATAACTTTTAAAACCCATAAAAATATATAATTTGTATAAAAAAATAGTACTTAAATATTCTGGTAAACACTAAAGTGGTATTACCAACATGGGTTGAATATAGTAGAATGACTAAGCTTCTACAATATGACGAAATATTTGAATTCGGCTAAATGAGTTATCAACATTTCTTTTTGGGTTTGTTAAAAAAAAAAAAACATTTCTTTTTGGGTTACGAATTATGGTGATATAGATGTAAAGTTTACACTATTGCATATTAATGACTAATCTTCATTGAAGAATTTATAGAAAACAATTTGAATTCTCCTCTTTCATCCATATTTTTTTTTGGCTTAATTACATTTTTGGTCATTGCATTTTGACCAACTCATAAAAATGGTCCTGCCTCTTTCAAATTGAACAAAAGTGTCCCTAAACTATCATGTTTTTTGCAGTTTTAGTCCTACCTCCTATTTTCAACTCCAGAAAGCAGAGAAATGACAGTTTTAGACCTACCCCCTATGCTCAACCATGAAATAAACAATGAATAAAGCATGTGGGTACAAGGAATCCACTTTATTCAGTACACTAACCAAAAACCCTAATTTCTAAGATATGTTTCAAATTAGTTTTTTTTTGTTAGTGTGCTCAATAATGTAGATTCTTTGTACCTGCATGCTTTATTCCTTGTTTATTTCTTACTTGAGCATAGGGGGTAGATCTAAAACTTTCATTTCTCTGCGTTTCTGGAGTTGAAAACAGAAGGTAGGACTAAAACTGCAAAAACATGATAGTTTAGGGACAGTTTTGTTCGATTTGAAGGAAGCATGACCATTTTCGTGAGCTGGTCAAAATGCGAGGACCAAAAGTATAATTAAGCCTTTTTTTATGTGCAATAGTCAAGAATCGAACTCTTAATCACATATTTAAGAGGTTCGAGTTTTTTTACCGCTTTGATGAATCAATTATTGGTAAAAAAATACTAATTAGTGGAGTTCACCTTTTTTTACTTCCATTACTAGTTTAAGCTCAATTTACCTGACAGTACTGGGCCGGACCTTACAATCACTGCAACTGCAGTGAGGAATAGAATCTACTGTCTCAAACTCCACGTGTGACCTCACGTGCCTGGTTATCTTGTTTTCTGTTAATTGATGTGGCTATACTTGTACTTGAAACTTGAAAATATAAATGATTTTCAATAAAATAAACTGAATCAAAAATATTTACATTCACCCACTAATTAGTGCCTAATTCATCATCTATTTTATCATTAATCATCATTCTTTTAAAAAACAAAGGAAAAAGATGCTAGGAACAGCAAAATCCTAGGAAAAAATTTATGCATAAAAATTATGACATTATTATAATAAGTTCATTCTATACGTAGAATTTAAACTCTTTGCTCAAGAATTTTATGTATTCACACATTCAACCTCATCCATGTTCTTTGGATTGAAATTGGATGGTGCAGATTATAACTTTTTTTTTATTAAGTTGAATAAGTGAGAAATTTAAAGTTCGAATCTCGACTCCTACATATAACAATGTTACTATCAATTGAATTATATCACAGAGACTTAAACTCAATTTAAGTTGTCCATTTCGATTCAACGATCATTGGATTATTATTTTTTTGTAGTGGTCGGAGTTTGAACCCCGAACCTTACATATATAATACATTGTTCCTACCAACTGAGTTAAGTTCACGATGACCACCCGATTATTGATGTAGTTGGCTAATGAATCCAAATTTCTATATCTAACTCCTAATTTCTTGCATGAAAGTCAAACCTAACTTGACATATCATCATGGAGGCAATAAAAACGTAATTACAATGTTGACAAAATTTAACAGATCCTATATATATTTTGATTAAATGCTTATTGTAGTTTGACAAAATTTAAGGAATAAAAGCATGCTTAATCACGCTCCATTATAATAAAACATTAATTAGTATTTGACCCGCAAGAGTTTGTTTTAGCTAGTGACGGGTTTTCCTTTTCTTCTTTACGTTTAATTAACTATAACTATAGTTGAAGACGCAAAAAACGTTTTTAGGCTAATAGATTAATCTAGACCTGTTTAGCTTAAATCAAAACATTTCTGGTTAATTATGGAAAAACTCTAACCAACAAGCAATCAAGTAAAATTGAATCAATAAAAAATATGGTAATTGATGGAGTATCTATCTAATTAACAATTTATAGTTAAGCTATTAACCTCTAAATCGAACTTTAGATTACGTATCAGAGTCTATCATCAAATTGTAATTACATGAGTTTGCAAGACTTAATTCAACTGACAATTTCAATATTATTAGGTTATACATCTTCGTCCGAATCTCCTACTTATGTGTTGCGATGTTTGCAATATTCGTGGTTGTGTGTTTTTTTTTTGAAGGATCGTTGTGTGTTTTGATGTTAGTCACTTCGTTTACGGATAAAAAATTATTTTAATTATTTTCTTAATGATGATGTGTGATTCATCCCCAACAGAAAATAATTAGTGGGTTAAAGGTCAAATGAACACAAGACAAATATGAATTGAATGGTACCTTATTGATTGGTCTTGCGGTCCTTAAAATCCAAAGACCAAAAGCAATTAATTTTAAGTTTTTGTTACTCCTTTGAAATTGCAGTTACCTATGTTGGAAGAGATCATGCAGGTAATTTAGGGATTTGGAATATATCTTAATTGCATTTTCTCATATTTCATGGATTGGTTTAAGTATGTTGGCCTTGTAAATATTTAAAAATATATATATTGCTTGTACTTTGATTTTTTAGTTAAATAGATTTTTAACAAAATCATAGTGTTCTCTATTTAAAAAACCACTTAATTTTTGTTTGTACCTAACATATTAGGTCATAGATCTATGTCAATCCTGCCTATTCTCATCCCTACTTATATATAAGGTTTAACATTTTAGTACATGTCTGAGCAGATATCCGAGGGCATTGGGAATTGATCTTTAAGTATTATACATGCATTTTATGACATCTTTCTAAAAATCTAAAGTCTAGAAGTTAGTAAATTTGAAAACCCCTCTATATAAAAAAAATGTCATGTTAACTAATGTAAATAGGATATTTGTTAAAGAAATGAAAAAGAAACTTTGTATTAAATAAATTGTTTTTTACACTTTTAAAATTTGAAGAATTTTACTATATTTGATTCTTTAACGAATAACCTTAGCATTTTCCATTAAAAAATAAGAAAGCTTGATATAAGAGTGCAGTAAATAACAATAAAATTAAGAAAGTAAACCATAGATTCATCATCAATCATGCTACTTTAAACAAACAAAAAAGAATTGATATAAAAAACACACTAATGCATAAGCATAAACTAGTACATAGATCTATAGATATAAAAAAAATTGACTTTATAGTTTACATGTCAACCTTTGATTTATTCCTTCTCTACCTAAAGCAATGTTAGCACAATTCCATCCCATTTTATTTTAAGAAAAAGTACTAAAAGTGATTAAGGAAAACGCATAATTTAAACATAAAACAACTCATGCTTTAATTTCAACCCCTCTATTTATACACACACATACACAACCCATCCTCAAACTCAAAACCATTCTCTCACTAATTCGTCCTCCATCCTCATCAACACATAGAGTGCTCTTTACGAGAGTATCTCTTTCTCTACACTTTCACTTTTACAAACACACTACAAAATATATAGAAAATTTTAGAAAGAGAAAAAAAAAACACAACCACCTAGCTAGCATCAACAGAATAACACTACATTTTCATTCATTCAAGACAACCTCATTCTCCTCAAATCTATCTATCCATCAACATATTTTCCATCAACTCAAGCATAGTTCAGCCCATATCGCTTCGATTCATTCATTCAAAACAACCTCATTTTCCTCAAATCTATCATCATCGTCATCATATTTTCCATCAAATCAAACACACTTCAGCCCTGATCATTTCGATTCGTCTATAAAAACAAAACCAAAACATCATCATCAACTACAATAACAACATGTCTGAAACAAAGATCAATACCTTAAACGAACCAATGATTTCCAAAGACATGGAAAATCAAAGAGACATCATTGTTAGTGAAACAAAATCTCTATTATCATTAGCTTTACCAACAGCACTAACAGCACTAATCTTCTATGCACGTTCCATGATATCTATGATGTTCCTTGGCAAACTTGGTGATGTGGAACTTGCATCAGGTTCATTAGCCATAGCTTTTGCAAACATAACCGGTTATTCAGTTCTTTCTGGTTTATCTTTAGGTATGGAACCTCTTTGTTCTCAAGCTTTTGGTGCTAACCGTCCAAAACTTCTATCATTAACACTTCAACGGTGTATAATCTTCCTCTTATCATGTTCTTTACCCATTTCTTTTCTATGGTTTAATATGTCTAGAATCTTTCATTTTTTACATCAAGATGATAAAATCACCCAAATGTCACAAACTTATCTTGTGTTTTTGTTACCTGATCTTGTTACTAATTCTATTCTTCAACCAATTAGGATTTACCTTCGTGCTCAATCTGTCACCTACCCGGTTACTTTAGCATCTTTGGTTGGAACTTTTTTACATTTACCTTTTAACTTTTTACTCTTCAAAAAGGGTATTTCTGGTATTGCCATTGCTTCTGCTGCCTCCAATTTTTCAGTTTTGGTTGTATTGGTGGTTTATGTTTGGATAAGTGGGGTCCACATTGCCACATGGAATGCTCCGAGCCAGGAGTGTTTTTTTGGGTGGGGGCCGTTGATTAAGCTAGCTGCGCCGAGCTGTGTTTCGGTTTGTTTGGAGTGGTGGTGGTATGAGATTGTGATAGTTTTGTGTGGATTTCTTGTGGACCCCACTGCCACTGTGGCTTCTATGGGGATATTAATTCAGACAACGTCTTTGATTTATGTTTTTCCTTCTTCTATGGGACTCGCTGTTTCGGCGCGTGTTGGGAACGCGCTGGGAGCGAATCGTCCAAGAAATGCAAGGGTTTCCGCTGTGATCGCGGTGTTTTTTGCAGCAGTTATGGGATTTACTGCGGTTATTTTTGCTATGATGATGAGGTGGCAGTGGGGGAAGATGTTCACTGCTGATGAAGATATTCTACGCTTGACGGCGGCGGCATTGCCGATTTTAGGATTGTGTGAGCTAGGAAACTGTCCACAAACGGTTGGTTGCGGTGTTGTTCGAGGGACGGCAAGGCCGAAAGTGGCGGCGAATGTGAATTTGAGTGCTTTTTATATGGTGGGAATGCCGGTGGCGGTTGGGCTTGCTTTTTGGTTTGATTTTGGATTTTGCGGACTTTGGTTAGGCCTTTTATCAGCCCAAGTTTGTTGTGCGGGCCTAATGTTGTATATAGTTGGAACAACTGACTGGGAACAACAGGCTCGTCGTGCTCGGTTATTAACAACATTTGATGAAGTGGATAATGGATTGGAAGGACAAAAAGAATCATTGATTAGTGGTTTTGAAAGTGCTTGATGTTGATGTTGATTTGATTTGATGGTGTAATATTTTGATATTTTTTCTTTTGTTTGTAATTTTTATATTGAAAGATAAATGTGAATTACCATTATATTTTTTTTTCACCTTTTTTTTAGCTACATGGGTGGATAAAGGATATAAATGTGGTGATTATGTTATTTTTTACATTTATATTCAAAAGAAATTATTTAAACTTAACATTAGTATTTAGATTAAGATTCTTGTTTTTATATTGGTGGTGTATTTTGTCTGTTCCTCTTGATACATAAAAAGGATACAACTATAACTTCTTCTTTTTTAAGGAAGGATACAACTATAACTTATTACATATGTATACACTCTCTTAAAAATAACTTATGACTCCTTCAAAATAAAATAAAAACTTATGGGATATGTATATAGGTTTTCCAAACGTGTAATTGTATAAGAAGTTAAGCACAGTGAATCGTTTGAAGTTAACATTTTAACTGAACTATATGTAACCATGTTTTGTGATTTTAATTTGCCTTTATAATAAAGTTTTTAAACGGTTAAGAACTTAATATCATTGATGGAATCAGTAATGTATGGCATGGTCCTACAAAATCCAAATTGAGTGGAGAGGCATGTGTTTTTGAAGGCCCCCCCCCACCACTCCTCACTAATGGGGTCAACATATACCATGAAAAAGTTTTACACCCCCTTTGGAATTTATAACCAAGTTAAAGGAAAAGACTCAGATTGAGATTTTTTTTTTGTCAAGTAGCCTAGTGGGTAGAGCTCACACAATTTAATTGTGGAGTGTCTGGGATTCGAACTCCGGCCCCTGCATATAATATGCAATATCTCTACCAATTAAGCTAAGCTCACGGGGCTCTGATTGAGATATTTAATGAATGACATAATGGAAAACAAAAAAATAGCCCGAGATAAGGTAGTTTATTTGTATTTATATTTTTAAACTTTAAATCTAAGTATATATATGTGAACATTAATGGAAAAACATATATTTGAAGATTGAGAGATCACAAGAAAATAAAACCATATATTTGAAGCTTAAATCTATATGTAAGTGGATCAAAAAGATAAAAAAGGAAAAAAAAATTAAAGACCAATTGTTACTTGAAATTAAAATTAAGAGAACAAAAGTATAATTTTGTTGAAAAAAAGATATTCAAGTCATATTCTACCATTTCTCTCATGTTTTTTTTTGTTTTCTGATTTTAATTATCCTTCTCATCATATAATCCATCACAATATATATTTTTATTTATCCCTCTCATTTTTTCCATTTCTTCTAATTTCTTTTATTTAATCAATTTAAAAGTGTGATATTAACACACATTGAGATGGAGAAGAAGGTGAATAAAATTTTAGTAATTTTTTTTATAAGAAAATGTTTTTTTTTTGTTGGGTGGGATTGTGGCTCACCCATGCCCTAAAGGGACCCCACCACTGGTTTAGGAGCTTTCTATTAACCTTCCACTTTACCTTTTCATCAAATATTTGGACATCTTAATTTTTAACATTCATTCTACACTTTTTTTTTCTCTGTCTATCTTTTAACCGCATCATTGATATCAGGCACGGATCTACATATAGCACATTGGGGGCAGCTACCCCCACCACATATTTATTTTGTTGAGAATTCTACGATAATTTTGCTTTTGTTCCCACTAAAAATTAAGTTATGACCCCACAAAATACTGATTAATTTGATTTGCGAATAATCAAATACACAGTGATATGAGAAATCAATCATTGAATGATTGTTTAGTCATATAGTGAAACAAAGATATTTGACAGCGCTAACAGTGAAAAAGGTCATACAATAATTTTAAAATATGAATACTCGTGAAAAAATATAATGCATAGATGATTATGTCTTTGGTTTCTTGATGTAAAATAGTATATTTTTTTGTAATCTCCAATGTTTTAATTAACGATAACTATAAAATTATTTTATCTTGAATACATTGAAATATTTTTATGGAAAGATTTTATAGCATATGATCTTGTCCCCTCATGTCAAAATTTCTATATCCGTCACTGAGTGATATATATGTACAAGATGACAGATACTGTCAATCCCACTCGACCGGATCATCCTCTCCTAAAGATATTAACTCATTTTGAATGCTTAAGATTCGAGTTTTGTTATTAGCCACATCTTATAAGATGTGCCCATTCCATTAGGCTCAATTCTTTGTTACGTGGACACACACAATCACACATAACAAAAGACCAAGCTTAACCGAATGGACACATTAGAGAAATCCTATCCATATTGATGCTCAAAAGGAATAGAAAAGGAAGAGACAAGTGTGCATGAAAGTGGAACATTTGGCCACAACTCTCCTCATTATTGTATTTTTTTTTTCTTCATAGAATCTTTCCATGTTCCAATCTCAAAAGGCAACAAGAAGAGGTTAATTTGTGTCCTTGTGAAAAGGATAATGAATGCTTGTAAGGAAACAGTCTCTCTATAATGACAAGAACTGTGCTTTGTGCTAGGAAGAAGAGACCAATGATAAATCTTAGAAAATAGCTATTGTGGAATGCAAACAAAATAGTGTATTGTCTCTTTATTCAGAAGCAAGAAGAGTTTTTCCCGCTGAGAGGGTGCATAAAGCATGTCTTCAAATCCACATATATTTAATCTTCATTTCAATGAATATATGATGCTCCACGATAGTACACTAGTACATTATACTCCTATCTATTACTATTACTGCTATTCATTCTCTATGTTCATTTATGTGATTGACATCTAGTATATAGATTTTTTCAATATGCACCAAATTCAGTGCCAAAGGCAGAAAATTTGTGATACATATGTGACATGATATGTGCCAAACATTATCTTGAGAGACCAACATATGAAATGTTTCTCCTCAAAACAAAAAACATATGATATGTTTGTAGATTTTGCAGGTTTACTTTTATTGCCATCTACATTTAAGAAAAGGTACAACAAATTAAATAAAAAATTGGGGCTGGCACATGATATATATATATTTTTAGATAGAACAAATGATAAATAACCATTGATTCACACATACAAGGAGGGGTCAGGGTTCGAACCTTAGTTACGGTATCTGACTTCACACTTTTCAATAAGTAATTTTTGCATTGGAAAGAACATTTTTCACACTTTTAAAGGGTTGTTTGTACAAGTTTTAAGATATTGTTATAATATTTGTTTTTTTAACTGATGTTTCAGAGAGGGACAATAATTAGCATTTCCAAAACAACAAAAAAAAAGTAAATACATAACTAAATAATGTACATTTTCAAAATCATTGAATAATGAATATTTTGCATGTGTTTAAAGTTTAAACTCTTGTGGTCACACCAACAAAAAAAACTCTTGTGGTCACACAAGAATTACGTGAATCAATAATTACTAAAGGGTAAAGTACTTAACTCCTACTCGTAGACTTATTTATCTCTATGATTATGCTATTGCTATCAAACAATAGTACACCCAGATAATAGGTTCCACGTTTTGTGGAGATTATCCTAAATCCGTACATTGGATCTTTTTGACAGTCTAGCATATATATAAAATAAAAATTACCCTAAAAAAATTATCATATCTTATTTCACTCTATTATTTGATGAACCAAGATAAGTAAAATTTGTCACATTATCTTATCATGTTTCTCTAGTTAAAAATGTATCCTAAAATAAGGTATATGGATTGGAAATCATCAGAATAGGATAAAAAAAATATTTTCCTGATTTATCCTTATAAAATATTAAAAATTATGTATAGTCTTATTACAAAATTGAAAAAGGGCACATTTTCTTTTAGTTTAATTTTGAGAGTGGACCAAGGCTCAATTTAAATTAAGTCACATGCAAGCCCATTTCTCCAAGCATTGAGGGGAAGCCCCATTTTTCCAAAAAAGATAGGGTATAATTTTGTTTGCATCTCACTCACTTTAATCATACACTAGTTTGTTTTCATAAAACAAATCAGACACTAATTTGAGTGTTGTAGTGTTAATTATGTATTGTATGCCAATTAGAGTAGTACTATATTCAGAACTATCATAAAAGCTTCAAACTCCAAAAAATATCCCAATACCCACTTATTATGCCCCCTACTAAAAGCTCTTTACTTTTGTACCCCTGTTGAGAGAATGTTTCTTTAGCCCTAGCTGGATTGTGTTATATGATTTCAGGTTTACCATCCTGTAAAAAAAAATTATCACCAAGCTTTGTGAAAACCCTTAGTATCCGTAGTTTAAAAACGAAAAGTAAACCCTCCTCTCATAAACCCTCATCCAAATATACCATTTTGGTCTAACTTAAGTAGGGTTTTTTTTAACATTGGAAACCTTATAGCTCTCCTAATATGACGGTTGAGAGCAAATTTTAAAGGGTCTTATAAATTGACAGATATAACTATATTACCTTATATTTTTTTTTAAAGGAACCTATTTCACCATATACTCATCTAGCATGTTATTAAATATAGAAAATGTTGAACTTTATATATGGGCATCAAGTTCCATCTCAATTATTTGTACCATTATAATTTAAAAGTTAAATCAAAACTTTGGGGTCATGGTGTGGCTATATCTACTATCTAGCTATATCTCTTTTATACATAGTGCAAATGAACACTGTTTTATTTAGCATCATCATGCTTCTCACATGGCTAATTAAGCTTTTGAGAGTAACCAACCAATCTGATATATCTTAACCACTTCCTTTGTCCCCATATCTATATCTTCACCATCCTTAAGGTTTGTGCATGCCTATATGGTCGATACCAATCTCATTCTCATAAAGAAAAATAACCTTAGCTTTTTATTATTCCTCCCAACTATTGATCATGACTAACCAACAAACCAAATCATAACTCTATTTGAAAGAAACCTAATATAGCATTTGCCATGAAAGATGTACACAAAATCTTAACATATGTATAGCCCATATAGGTTGCCTATATTCACCATACAAGTAACAACCCTAAGAAAACATAATGCACATGAAACATTCTAGCTATCTAAAGCTACATAGGTCTAGTTTAATTTGAATGATTTGATGAACAAACTATGCCTTTCTTTTGTTATTTATCAAGTTGTTGGCCTGGCATGTCCCTTAGCGAGTCACAAAGCTTCATTTTTGTGCTATCCAATTAAATCTACTCCTAATTGGGTTAATCACGCAGTTATGCATGTAGAAATTATTCGTTAAATTAAAGGTCATGATAAAGGTACTAGTTAACAAAATAAATATAGAAAATTTGTATTGGAAAATGTGAAAAGTTGTATATTCAACTTTTTAAAAATAAAGAATTTGTTGTTTTTAATAAATAAAAAAATCACTCCCTCCGTCCCATAATAACTAAACCACTTGTAAAAAAATATTGTCTCAAGAATATTGACTCATTTCACTTTTCAATAAAACATTAATTATTTTTTTTCAATTATAACTCTAATTAAAATTACTTTCACCACTCCCGATTCAATATATTCTACTTTACATTTATGATAAAGAAGAATGCACTAATACTTGACAAAGGCACTCAAAACCATTTTTATCTCTCCTTTATTTATACATTTTTCTTAATCTATGTGAAATGGTCAACTGGTTGTCTGGCTCTGGAGGAAGTATATTTTTAACATTCTTAACCAGTGCTCTTGGGGTACTAGTTAGTATTTTCCTAAATTAAATCTATAGTATATATATAAAAAAACTACCCATTTCAGCACTTTTGGGTTGACTTTTTCCATTCCAAAAATACCCTCGATTTTCAAGACAAATAATACATGTAACAAATAGATAAAAATAAATTTAAATATTAAAACAAATGTAACAAGCACGTTATATATATATATATAT
>Ga0315914_1001721_pt1 | contig 33268 bp, 12 predicted proteins | sample MpolenodulesMG_FD_203920 | JGI IMG/M metagenome (GOLD analysis project Ga0315914, IMG submission 203920) | Medicago polymorpha root nodule microbial communities from Los Angeles, California, United States - elongated nodules | ecosystem: Host-associated > Plants > Roots > Nodule | place: USA...
TAGCTTTCCTTCCTTTGTTTTTTGTTAGACTTGAAGCACCAAATGTGGACACAAGAGCCGCAAAGTAGAGAGACGAAGTAAATAGTGTCAATATTTGATCATCATATTTACAATAATCTGTTTCTTGAAGTTTTGCATGCTTCCTCTCATACACATGTGGGAAGAATTCTACGAGGAAATCATCCATGGAAGTAACACCACCTGTGATTATCAAGCAATACTTTCATACCCTTAGTTCAAGAATAATCGTTCAAGAGAATTCAAATTTAAATTCCGACTAAAACAATCCTTTGTCAGACTTTATTTATCTTCGACTGAACTCTAGATTATCATGGGTTCGTTCCTTTAATAATTGAATGTTTAATACCAAAAAATATGCAATTTTCAAATTACAACCTAAAATTTGCCCAAGGGTTAACTTGAAGGGGGAAAAAGGTGAGTTATATTTAACTTGAGATAAAATATGCACACATGTATAATATTGTGCATAATCATCAATGAAGGTTATATAAACTTTTCAATTTCTCTTTGAAGATGATTCCCTATTCTTATAAATGGCAAAATCAAAATTTGTATTGGTTTATATTGTATAATAAGGAAATTTACAATTAAGTTGAACTCACCTGAAACACCAAGATCATATCCAAATAGAGCTCCACCAAGTGCACCAATAATGCAAGAAAATATGAGATATCCAGTTATCTTATGCTCATAAAGATGAGCCCTCTTGAGGGTGCTACCATCTGCAAATGCTCCGCCAGCCATTTTTCCCTAACTTTTTGATATTTTTTCTTAAACAATCAATTCAAGTGAGAAACACTATCTTGTTGAAATATTTTCAAACTATGTTGTTAAACAAAATCAAAGTGGATATATTTAGAGAACAGTCATAAGTGCCAACTCTAATGAGGATTCAAAAACCATAAGAGAGAAAGTTAATACTGCTACATGGTTTTCTTTTATTTATTCCCCAAAATTTGCTTGATTTAGCAAATGGCATTGGAAGGCTATTAGTAATTCTATTTTGCAAGCCACTCAAGCACAAGAAAGAAGGCCTGAGTGTAGCAATAGTTAACTATCAATAAGTTAAATTAGGTGTGTGAATATTTGGGAAAAAATAATATTATAAATTAATTTTTGACTATTTCTTTGCCTTAAATAAGTTGAATTCATTCCACTTAAAGCGCAATCCAATGGTTTTCTTAATCCCTTTTGGTGTTGTCGGGTCTTAGTCCTATAATGCAAAATCTATAGTTTTGTTTCCATGCAGCTTCTTCTCTCTGTGTTTTTATTTCTTCACAAGTCAACATTAATCCACATCTCCTATTTGATAAAATTCTCTTTTGTATTTTCTTTTTTCTTTTTTATGAGTCGTACTTATATAATTTAGTACTTGGAGTAGAGTTGTACTATTTCGACATCAAATTTTAAAATAAAAAATTAGATAGTTAACATAGTTTAAATATATGGTTTTTTTTTATCAAAGTACTAAAATATAAAAGACAGAAGATGCTTGAACCAATACAATAGAGTCATACAGTGGAGAACTTATGAAAAGATAAATAATGAATATAATAAAATGTTACAATCCATTGACCATTAACTGAACACACAGTTATCTCCTAATTTGAATATTGGTCATGGTATTGAAGAAAACGGAATACGGGTGTGTTAGAAAAAACTAGAGGATGCAAGCAGCAACCTTAGTACAAAACAAATGTGCTTTATTTTTGAAGAAAAAAAAATAGTACTATTAATAATTAGACTATTACTTTTTTCATCCTATGGCTTTTCGAGCGTCCTATTTTTTTCCAAAATACTCTCTGTTCGGATTCTATAATCTGAAACAGATTTGCAGAAGTTTTAACAATATATAGACTGTGTCGTAATTGGTATCAAAGGTCTCTGTTGTCGTATAATCCTTGCATAAACTGCAAAGCAATTTCAAGGATTGTATGTTCGGTCAACATTGACCATGATATCATAAACACTCCTAACTAAAAAAAGGAGAAGGAAAATGTGAGAAAGTATGAGAAATGAAGAATGAATGAATATGTTCAACCATGCAAGGCTATTTATAGTCATAAACCTATCTTAGATTGTAACTACAGTCAAAGAAAACGTTTACGATGCATAAACAAACCAAAAATGTATTAAACACACCACAAACCGTCCACACCTTGGGTGTTACGCCACAGTCCATACAGTCAGGAGGTTTCGGATCATATAATCCGAAATTTTCTAAAACCTTTACGTTTTTATAATCCGAACAGTCCCAAATTGTGTTTAAGTTAGATTTTTGGAGGGTTTTAATGATGAATGACATAGGAAAAAAAAAAGGTACAAAACATAATTCAACAACGTAAAACAACATAATAACATAAGTGATGATAAAAAAGGAAGGTGTTCGAAGAGGTGTTTTGTATTTGATCTAGTTGGCCTGCCGACCGACATACGTCTATCGACAGGTCAACTGGATCAAGTTCACAATAGCTTTTTGATAGTTAGATCTGCAACATAATGATGAATGGTAAGGTGTTTCAAGAAGATTGTTTGGAGTTAGATCTTGTTGCCTTACCAACTGACATATTTTTATTGCAAAGGCAACAAGATCTAGCTCATAACAATCTCTTGGTGTTTATACCTTTAGGATAATTTTTCATAGGTTTTTGTTGTGTTTTACGGCTAACGAAAGCCAAGCACACTAATTTATATAAGTTTATGTGCGTCGTGGACCACAGAAACTATCGGTGCAATGTGGATCACGGAAAAAAAAAATACTATGTTGAACTAGTTTGGATTATATAATTTGAGCAGGACTTGCACCCTACAAAACAAGGAAGAGTTTTAACACATGGAATTTAATTTCAGCGATGTGCATTAAATATAAAAATTTCAAATATATGATAGACATAATTCAACAACGTAAAACACGTAATAAAATAAAACATAGCAGATCACGGATCAACTAGACTGATTTCTTGGTCTGGTTCCTCCAACAGAGCCCGGATCTCTTCGTAGTTTCTGGGCCGAATCAAACTTTTCTGAATTTCTTCAAGATATGACCAATGAAGCATCCAACCCAATCGGTCATTTAGTACTGTACTGACCAAATATCAAGAACATTGTTCTCACGTCGCCATTGTTCCTGAGTTTCATCCGGCTTAACCGCACAGTTCCAGCTGAGTCGTTCAATGAACATCGATAATCAACAATGGCCACCATCCTTGTGTCTCTTTAGTTGAGTTGACGGTTAATTTGATCCAGGTGATCCTTCAACCCGGATAGCGTGACATCAGTGTCAATCCTGAACAAATGGGGTGGTTTCCCCTCCGTTGTAGTAAACTGCAGCTAGCTTGGTGTTCGGATCAATGACAAAAATGTCCATGATTTTGTTAGTGTGGTTTACTGCTTATGAAAATAGGCACACTAATGTATAAATGTTATGTGTGTTGTGGACCACATAAACTGTCAGTGTAATTTGTACCACATCAAAAATATCTTTTACTAAACATGTACGGATTGTATAATCTGAAATTTCCTTCACCCCATAAAGTAAGAGTTTAACACATTATAGAAGTGGTTCGGATTTTATTATCTGAAAGTATCTAGAACTATTTCAGATTGTATAATATGAACCACCTCAAAGTGTTGGACAGTTATTTGCTCATTAATAGCAACTCAAGGAGCACGTTTTTCTTTGGGTTTTATCAATTTCAATGGTTGGTCAGATTCTTTGAACACGTCTTTTGACCCATATTTATGATTTGTTACACTCTATGCAACTCATTCTTTAGAAACATAAATACCCTTCAATCCTTCACAATTTATCATTTTATCATCTCACACTCTCTCGTCCTCCTTTCTTCTACAATGTGTTTTCATCGTTGATCTTTCATACAAAAAGGCTACTCTAGAATGTTAGGGATTGTATGAACGGTCAACGGGGATAGTGCCACGTTGCAAAGAAGTATCATCTGACAGGAGTTAAGGGTTGTTTGTCTGGGTGTCAGGTTGACCATCAAAGTCTCATTTACCCTAGAAAGGAAGCAAATCTTACCTCAACCCTCATTCCCCCTCCATCTTTTTCTCCTTCTCCCTCAATCTTCTTGTGTTGTATGTTTAATTTTAGATTTAGTTTTAGGTTTAATAAATTAGCATTAGATGTTTGGAAATTTTGTAAAATAAGCTTCAAACTTCAATTTTATTGTAAAAAATGTATTATAGATATAAGTATTTATATATTAATAAAATGAGAATTTGTATCATCTTTTTGTCTATATACATTCATTTTATGTTTTTTGTCATTTTTATTTATGTTGTCAAAATAATGTACGAAATTTGGGCAGAGCATATTTTCAGATTATATAATTTCAAAACTCCTATCAATATGTTTGAGATTATTTCATCCGAATAGAGGATACTTTGAGAAGAAAAAAAGATTAGGACCCGTTAGAAGTTTATAAGGTGAAAAAAATAATTACCTAATAAATTTATCTATTGGAACATATTAATGTACTTTTAAGTTTTTAAATTTCTATAGGTCAAGTGGCTAACACATACACACGAGAAGAGAGAATGTATGGTCTGGCTTTAAATTCGAATTTTTTTTAATTTTTGGTTACTTTCGAAATTCTATATTATATGTCGTCACAATTAAAACTATCAAGGTTTGAACAACCAGTTATGATAATTGAACACAAAAAATTAAACACAATACAGACACCATATGTATTTTTATACGGTATTTTTCCTTCCTTTTTTTTTTCTTTCTTTCCTTCTTCCTCCCACTTCTTCCTTTCCCTCATCTCTAGCACCACCACTGTTAGTCTCTTTCTCTCCCCTCTGCAACTCTCCGGCCACCAACGACCTCCTCCAAGAACAAAAACGAAGCACAACAGATTTGTAACATAAAACACAAATATAGAAAAACAACCCAAAATGCAGATCAGGAAAAATGTAGATCTGGTGGTTGCACCTCCTCGCCGGAGTTCTCTCCGGGCTGATCTCTTTCTCCGGTGGTTGTGAGATGAGATTCCGATTCGACGGTTGTTTAGCACGGCGTGCTGCTGCCTGATGAGAACAGTGGTGATGGTCATGTTGATAGATAACGGCAGCGATGGTGGAGGTGAGTGAGTGACAATGGGGGTGAGTGAGTTTTGTGTTTAGAGAAAGAGGAGAGAAGAAGACGATGAAAGGGAGAGAGAGAGAGAGAAGTTTCAGTTGGAAAAACCAATCATGCCCTTGTAATTAAATGGAAGTTACAAGAATACCCATTGTGTCGTATTTGTGTCAACAAATGTGTGTTTAGTTATTATTTCTCTTCAACATCGAAGACTTAAAATACTTAAATTAATTGTGTTTTGTTTGATTGCATCTATGAATTTATTCTAATAAATGTATAAAGGTTATATGTATCTATACTATACACTATATATATAAAGAAAACTACCTCTTTCAGCTTTTTTGGGTTGATTTTTTCTTTTTAAAAATGCCCTCGATTTTTAAACAAATAACACATGTAACAAATAAATAAAAATAAATTTAAATATTAAAATAAAAGTGTAACAAACATAAATGTACATGTTTTCCTTTATCATGTATAAAGTGTAACAAACTAGATGAATGTATTTTTATTTACTTTTTCTTTATCTCAATTATACCTTTAAACAACAACTTTTTCTATAAAAAGATTGTTGATGGTGTCATTAAAATTTAGATTATACATTTTTGTTATATTTTTGGTTTCATTGAAATAGATAATCATTGTTAGTTTGATTTGTTATAATTTGAAAGTAAAAAAAACACATTTATATTTTTACTTTTAATCAAAATTAAAATTTTATAAAAAAAAATACCGTTCATAATTTTTAAACATAAGCGCAATAAAAAGAACGAAAAGACGAGCACGTTTTCGCTTTTTTTTTATTCTTTTTTACATAGAAGGCGTAAATTATCCCTTAGACCAGTGTTGATGATAAAACAAGCCAACATGGCATAGAGAAAACCAGAAAATGCCAAGGTTATGACTTAATTAATGAGTGACGGTGCCTAATTAATGTGTAATGGTTTTTGACGATGATGTTTGTCTAAAGTTGATGTGACATTTTGGTAAATGAATGGATGAAAGAAAAGGCAATAAGAATGGGGATGAAGAGTAGGTAGTTCAGAATAACATGTCAGTTGCTGGTGGATGAAAGAAAAGGCAATAACAATGGGGAAGAAGAGTAGATAGACAACAAGGTGCCTTAAATTTAAGTATATATTTTATACTTTTGAGTGAGGAACTATTCGTTGACCCAAAAAAAAAAAAAAAATTACTTATTTGGGGACAAACTTAAATATAAAATGTTTGAACACATTTACACAAATGTCTCTTTTAAAAAGATAAATTAGTTTAATGAATTATCATTTAATTTTTGGCTAAAGTGCACTTTTCACCCCATAAGTTTTAAAAAAGTTGCGATTTTGGTTCCTATGGAAAGAAAAAAAGACAAAAGTGACCCTGTGTTTAGGGAAATATGATCTTATGACCCCCTAACATAAGGGAAATATGATTTTTTTGATCCCCTAACATAAGAAAAATATGATCTTTTGACCCCTTATCTTCTCAAAAAGTTGCGATTATGGCCCTTTTTGGGACACATGGCGTCTTCTCAGCAATTTTTGGACAAAAGGGGCTAAAATTACAGCATTTTGAAACTTAGGTGTCGAAAAGTGCAGTTTAGCCTTAATTTTTTTATTAGTGTGTGTCCGCCCAAATGTATTTGTGTTTGTACCTATGAAAGACTTTCACAAAAAATAAATATGAGATATATTTACTTTTTATTTCATATATCATATGTTATTTACTTAAGAGACTTTAAATGAGATGATTTTTTTTAAGAAGCTAATTTGAAAAAGATAATTCATATTTCTTCAAATTCAATTAGGTATTAGGGAGTTTTTAGCTTTGTGGTGGGTGTTCCGCTTATATACGGTACCCGTTTTGTTCTGATATTTCATTCCTTGCGTCTTGCGGGATTGGTTTTAATAATATTTGCTGATTAAAAAAAATAAGATGTTCAAAATTTGAATTTAAACTTTAAGAATGCATTGGTATTAAAATCTTTTGAAAAACAGCTTTGTCATCTATTGTATTTCTTTTTTTTATTTTTTTGTATAAAAGAGGACTAAAGACCTGTCATCTATTGTATATCTACTCAATTTAAATGATTAATCTCTACGATTATACTTAATGAAATATACATATAACATATCGATAAACCTAGCTCTCAAAAAATATCGACAAAGAAATTTTGAAATTTTTTTTTTTTAGGGTAAGAAATTTTGAACTTAAACCCCAATAAGAAAGAATATAGATGAAGAGAAAATTCAACATATATTTACCAATCTATTCATGGCTGGAGCGTGGATCGCATCAAGTCCTCAAATTCTTTGGATATATGATATATCTATGTCTTTTAGCATTTGTATTCTATTTGTTTGTCATTTTGCACTGCCCATCCTAGTCACACTCATTAATTTTTAGACAAAAACAAAAATGCATTAAATATATATAACAAATTTAAATCTAATATTAATTTTCTTACGTCCTTTGTGCTACAATTCAAAAGAGAGAACTGATTTTGATTGAAAGAAGAGTTCAAAAGTATGAATCATATGAATTATTTCTTAAATAAAATTATATTGATAAATATTATTTCAATTTTTATTAAATGAAATTTTAAACTTACAACATTACAAGTTACTTTTTTTTAATTTATTCAATTTGTAAATTAAACTTTATTATGAGTGATTCTCATTCATATATTTAATTAATTAGGACCGACAATAAGCCAACATCGAAAATAGTTTGGACTTGATTAGACAGGTTAAAATAAAATGAGTCGGACAATTGATCTATTTGAATAAATGAGTTGAACTCAATATGTGCATAATTTGATAGTTTGATTTATGAGTTGTTGATGGAAGTTAAAATTAGCCGGGGTAAGTTGAGTTTTCTCAACTTGGATTCCCTTGTTTTAAATGATTAACGTTTAGGGGAAAACTGTGTCCTCCAGTTGTTGGTTCCATAAAAACTCTAGTCAAACGTTAGATAAGGTTGCTTTTAGTTTTTGAGCTACATTAAAAAATGTAATCGTAATCTTGTGTGTCTAAGTAATCGTAATCTTGTGTGACTATTGTGAAAAATCTCTTGAAAAATAGAGGGGGACTTTACTAGTCTCGGCTTGTAAGGTGAATGATGATCATTGATTGGGTTGCTCTTTTCTCTGTTTATCTTTGCATGCTCTACTTTTGTATTTTCTCCCTTTCATTAATAAATTAGCGGGTTTCATGGCATTTGAGCATATGGTAAGGGACCAACAATTATGGACATGTATGGCCCTTTTTCTTTCTTCCACTTTCAACCATGTAAGCTTATGCATGAATCAATAGATCCATGGACCCGGAAATGATACTGAATTAATGTAGCTCTTACAGAAATTAAGGATGTGGTAGTGTGAGATTGTGAGAGGGAGATAGTATAAAGTCTATATTATTTATTCATCAAATGCAGCTTGATTGCTGAATAAATCTAATGATTAAAGTATAATAATTTGTTGTTGTTAAATTAGTATACAATAGTTGAAGTGGTGGCTCAAATATCACAAAGGAGACAAAAAAATTTCACTAAAGAAGAGACAAGTTATAGTAAAGAAAATTAGTTTCCAATGAAATTAATTTTAATTATAAGAAAGATCTTTGTTTTTTATTTTTTTAAATAACTGACGAAGTTTACACGTACTAAATGCAGAAAGGATGAGAATTGGGGGTTCAAACCTGCATATGTTACACATTTTCGCAACATTTTACCATCATAAAATTCTTAATTACACTTATGAGATAGTAGGATTTAACTTATATTTACATATAATATAAAATGTTATTGCATTTCTTTTACAAATATATATAAAAAATAAAAATAAAAGAAAAACTTGTCAAGTAACATAGAGGTTAAAGTTTCAACTTTAAAATGAACAAGTGGAGGATTCAGGGTACGAATCTCTACCTTTGCATACATTGACCGAGTATGGACATGCAACAACGCTAAAAAAATTTAAGGAGTGTTTTCAGTCTATTTAAATCCTACAAGACTCAAGTGATTAGTCTTCAAAATTGCAGACGCATGATATTAAAAAACCGGCTATGAGGATTATGCATCATCCCAATAGAAGAAAAAAAAAGACCTTAGAATTCACGTAGACTTACAAACAGATTTACATTTATCTCTCTCCAAAATACATTAACATGACTCAAACCCCCAACTACAAACTATATCTTTTAATTAATCACTAAATTAGTGTCGGTTATCCTCATCTGCAAGTTGGGTTACAACATAAACCATCAAAATTTTGAAGGTCCAAATTCTCAAATAATATTAAATAAAAATATTTTTTGAAAGATTAAATAGAAATATTTAATGGCCCAAATTTTAATCAAATCTAAAAATTTTAACTTAATCACATCAACACATCCCAAATTTTGAGGGTTTTAAAGTGTTCAAGTGTTTAAATTTATGTATATATATACACCAATTCTTAGGAGTTCAAATTCCTACATAGATCAATCTCGACACTCAAAAATTTAAAAGCTAAAAATGTCTACATATACCAATTTTTAAGATTAAAATATGGTCTGTAAAATGTTTTTGTATACATATATCTTTAGTATTATATTGCAATTGGTACACTAGAATCACGATGAATCACGATAAAGTATCATAATTCTAAGACACCTATTATACCTTGATACAAAAGATAGTTATAATAAACTAAACCGTGGTCCTAATTCTAAGACACATATACCTTGATACAAAAGATAGTCATTAATAAACTTGTTGGAACAATAGGTAAAATTAGTTAAAAAATTATTTGTCATCGAAGAAATTACTAGGCTGAGTTGCGGACTAGGTCGCTCTCTTTAAGACGTTTTGTGGCACTGTCCAGAATTGTGCAAACAGACTATCAACCACAACGCTTCCAGGATAAAACAGTCCAACTACAACTGTATCAGAGTCCTATTGCACTATAGGATCTGTTCTAGAAATACACCTTCAAATATGGTGCTAAGACCACTCTAATATGGTATTAATACCACTCTATTATGGTACTAAGACCATTCTTATATGGTGCTAAGACCACTCTAATATGGTGTTTCCACCACTCTAGCCTCTAACTTCTCCAATGACATAAAACATAAATAGGGGATATATTCTTAAGATCATTTTTATTTTCTGAAGTGACACTTTATCTCAAACGGGACTTTGATCTTAAGAATACTCTTATTTTCGAAGGGACAAAATTTACCGAAGGGACTATCTTCTTAAGACCATTCTTAATTCCAAAGGGACATTATAAACCGAAGGGACTATGGCCTTAAGAACACTCTTTAAATCCGAAGGGACAGAAAAAGATGGAGAAGAAAAGACTAGCTCGTCAACACAAGCTAAAGGAGGGAGAAGAGAGAAAAGTTCTTTGACAACTCAAGAGAACTTTTTGTGTGAATAAAAGTGAGGGAGAGGAGCTCAATTTATAGGTGAAGAGTCAAAGATAAGTTACAAATCCAATGGCTAGGATTAGTTGACCGTTAGAAAATTAATGGCTTGATCTCGCATCATAAATGAGCACTAATTGAGAAAGTTGACATAAGAATTTTTTTAATTCACACCATAACACTCCATGTGTTCCAACAATCCCCCACCTGAATTTAAAAAATGACTTAGAGGTTTCTATTAAGATAACATAAGCCAAGGTGTCTTACGACATGAACCTTTGCCTTCTAAGATTGTGCATAAGCGAAGGTGTCTGTGACTTAAACCTTTGCGTAGTGGATAAAATTCAGATTTTACTAGAGTGACTTGTAGTCTTGAACACTATCTCTAACATCAAACCACACACAACTTTTTCTTAGGTGTATTCTCAAAAAGACTGTGCATTAAAGGCCCTGCACGTCAATCCCAGTTTAGTGAATGCTCTAGGAATTTTGCCTATAGAATTCCATAGGAAGCGGCCCCCACTTCCACATTCACAAAGGTGAGTCTATCAAGAATACTCTTGTAGCTAGGTACTCCACTCCACATAGAGTATAGATCTCATTAAGAGTTTATATTAACTCAACCTCTTATCGCTTCAGGAATCATGCCTCTTATGATTTATTATAGCATGTTCACCTTATATCACTTCACAACTTGTTATTACTCATTGAACCTATTTCTTGGGATCTCCAGTCATTTAGATCGGGTTACCATCATGAGTGATTCCATAGGCACTAGTCCCATCTTCATCGATGTGTTTTGGACTTTCTCTCTAGCGAATCCTTTCGTCAAAGGATTGGCTAAATTTTCATCAGTGTGCTCATGACCCTCACTTACAGCCCCTATGGAGAGTAACTCTCTAACAGTTCTGTTCTTATGACATATTTGTCAGCTCTTACCGTTATAGTAACAGTTCTCAATTTTCGCAATAGTCGCGGTACTATCGCTATGGATCAACACAACTTGTAATTGTTTTCCCATAAGGGAATCTAGCAAGCATATTTACCAACATGCTTCTTCACTAGCTGTTGCTAGTGCTATCTTCTCAGACTCTGAAGTAGACTGAGCCAATATATTTTATAATCATCTTATAAGATGTTCCAATCTGCATCTGTGTATCCTTCGAGGACAGCAAAAATCATTGATAATGTAATCCAAGGTTCATGGAGTCTTAAGACCCTATCAATAGCATGTCAATGCTCATTACTAGGTCTACTAAGAAATCTTCACAACATTCCCACGACACAGGCAATGTCGGGTCTAGTGAACGGTAAGAGATGACAAATGTCAGGTCTAGTGCAATCAATGGCATACTTTAGGCTACCAATGATGCTCTCACACTTTCACCAGTTTTCTTAAATAGTTTTTCCGCCTGGATCATATGGTGTGCAAGCATGCATGTCTGCAGTCAAAGTATTTATATTTCCTTAAGATCTTCTCAACGTAGTGAGATTGATCCAAGAAAATTCTCTTTTCTGACCTGGTAATTAATATTCATAATTACATTATCTTCTCTAAGGTCTTTCATCTCAAAATTGTTAGACAACAATGATTACAGAGCATTCACAACATGAAAGTTTGAACCAAATATGAGGAAGTCGTCTACATAGAGATATATGATTGTGCAAATGTTATTATCAAATAACTTTATCACTTTCATTCACTTTAAACTCATTTCTTATCATTGAGTTGTCTAACTTTTCGTGACATTGCTCATGGACTTTTTAAGACCATACACATACTTATCTAACTTGCAGACCTTAGTTTCTTGCCCATGGACTACAAAATATTCAGGTTGTTCCATATAGAGTTCTTCTTCAAGTTCACCGTTTTAAAAAAGCGGTTTTAACATCCATTTGGTGTGGTTTTAAATTATGAATGGCAGCAAGATCAATTAGTACCCTTATGGATATTATCCTGGTGATTGAAGAAAAGGCGTCGAAGAAATCTATATTTGTTTCTTTGTCTAAAACCCTTGGCTACAAGGCAAGCCTTGTATTTATCAATAGTTCCATTGGGTTTTATTTTTCAAAATCCATTTACAACATATTGGTTGCTATCAAAAGGCAATTCTGCCAAATACTAGGTCTTGTTAGACTCTAGAGAATCCATCTCGTCTTTTATGACTTCATGCCATAAATCACAATTCAAGGTAGACAACTCTTCTTGAATGCTAGTTGGATCCTCTCCTTATGTATAGACCATGTAATCAAGTCAATACTCCTTAGCAACTAGTGCTTTCATACCTCTTCAAGGTTCTGTTACATCTGATTTCATGTTCTCATCACTGCTTATGATCGTTGGATTGTGATCAGTTGCAATATCCCCACTAGTATCCCCACTATTTTTTTAATTTAAAGGGGGATTTAATTTCATAGAAATCATATTCTATGATCACATTAACATTTAGGTCATAAAACCTATACTCTTTCCTGTTAATTTCATACCCAATGAATTCACATTCATAGGCTCTACTAGTGAGTTTTACTCTCTTGGGATTTGGAATCCGAAGATAGGCCAAACAATCCCAAGTCCAAAAAATAAGACAAGATATATTGTCTTTTCTTCAAAATTTCATAGTTAGAAATTTTGTTCTTAGATTAAAGCACTCTATTTAGCACAAATCAAATAGTTGTTTAAATTTTTCCCAACAATGAGATGCACTTTCAGAATTAAGCATAATGACAACAATTGACTCGGTAAATAGTATATGCTTTATAACTGCTTTATCGTTCATATCAAGAGTTGTTTCATGAATAATTTTGTGCCATTCATAAAACTCGTTGAAGTGTGGAAATTAGTTTGTTCTTCTATCAATATCAAATCGCTTGATTTTCTTATTGAATCATTTTTAATTTCAGTTACAAAAACTTTGAAATTGTCAAGCGTATCACTTTTATTTCTCACGAGATATACTAAAGTATAATCTTAACAGCCATCGATAAAAGTGATAAAATATATTTTCTTATCTAGTCAAGTTACCATCAAGGTCGCATTCATCATAAAAAATTAAATCTAAATATTTAGATTATCTAAATATTGATTTATGCGACTACTTGATTATTTTTAACTTGACTACAAAAAAGACATATATATTTTTTCTTTAAAAAATACAACACATCTCATTCTACAATATAATCTTGAATATGATCAATATGAATTGCAAAGTGCAAAAACAAATATCATGTGATTATTTTATTTTTATTATACGGGTCAATGCATGATATTTGTTTCATATCTTAAAATGTCAACCAAAATTATATCAATAAATAAAATAAAATCATGTTTATTCAAGACATTGAATTCCAAAATAGTTCAAATGTGTCAATGCTTTGAAGTCAATTCATGTCACTTATATGAGACATTAAATTCTATAACTCAAATACTTTAATGTCATGTTGTATTGTCAAAATTTTGAAAACATTTTACATACAACATTGAACGTAAATAATTTGCATTAAAACAACTTCTTTTTTTTCAACCATTTCTTAGCAGAAATTAATTACCACCGAAATCTGTTTTACAAATTAATTTCCTTCACCACCAAAATCTGTTTTACAAATTAATTTCCTTCGTAGAAATTTCTTAGACGAAAAAAAAGTCTATCACCCACTTGATCTACCAAAAGGTTGATCTTAGTATTCATAATAATGAATTACTATTCAATCAGGTAAGCCTGCAAAGCAGTGCTTGACCTGTTCTTACACTTCATCGTGTAGTTTTAACCGAGGTATTTCTATAGCCGTTTTATACTTGTTGTACTTACAAATAACAAACAAAAACTAATAATTTCTTCGGTAGACTTGGTAGAAGGAAACGTCTTAAAATTGTTGGAACAATAGTCAAAATTAGTTAAAAAATTATTTTTGTCACCGAAGAGATTACTAGGCTGAGTCGCGGACTAGGTCGCTCTCTTTAAGACGTTTCGTGGCACTGTCCAGAATTGTGCAAGCAGACTATCAACCACGACGCCCCCAAGATAAAACAGCCCAGCTACAACTGTATCAGAGTCCTATTGCACTATAGAAACTGTTCTAGAAATACACCTTCAAATATGGTGTTAAGACCACTCTAATATGGTATTGATACCACTCTATTATGGTACTAAGATCATTCTTATATGGTACTAAGACCACTCTAATATGGTGTTTCGACCACTCTAACCTCTAACTTCTCCAATGACATAAAACATAAATAGGGGATATATTTTTAAGATCATTCTTATTTTCTGAAGGGACACTTTATCTCGAACAGGACTTTGATCTTAAGAATACTCTTATTTTCGAAGGGACAAAATTTACCAAAGGAACTATGTTCTTAAGACGATTCTTAATTCTGAAGGGACATTATAAACCGAAGGGAATAATCAATGGCTAGGATTAGTTGACCGTTAGAAAATCAATGGCTTGATCTCGCATCATAAATGAGCACTAATTAAGAAAGTTGACATGAGAATTTTTTTAATTCACACCATAATAATCCATGTGTTCCAACAACTAAACCTTGTAGTTCATTTTTGTTTCTTTGAAAAGTAAATGTAAAGTTCTATAAACATGAATTTCATTTAATTAATATGAACTTTAGGAAAATTATTTTATGTCGGGGGTGTATAAAAATGTTTGACGCGTCCACTTTCCACACCACATTTCAAATCAAACAAAGACAACAAAAAAGCTACGTATCTGACTATGACCTTACCACACATGCACTGATACGTCTCTACACTACAGCAACACAACACAACACATTCATTCAACTCTTTCCTTCTCTTCTTCCAAATGACTCAACCTCCACCACAAACAACCACCTTCTATTTCTCATTCTCACTACTTTTCATCCTTTTCCAATATTGCTTGCTACTGTCATTATTCAATTCTCACTTTCCTTTTTTGAGAAATGACCCATGTATAATTATTTTATGATAACTTTTGAAACAATTTTTTTATACTTTCTTTAGTCTCATTTATAAGCAAATTTTACTTTTTAGATTCATTGAATAAATGATGTATATGACATATGATATAGACCACATACCTAATTTATTCAATGAATCTAAAATATCAAATTTTGCTTATAAATAAAACCGGAGAAAGTACTTACCTTGTGTTTTTATCCCGTCTTGTTCTCTCTTTCTCTCTCTATATTGTTTTTCTCCTAAAAGAAGTGGAAATAAATGATTTTTCCAAAAAATATTTTAAAAATAAGAGTTGTGATTTTTAAACAACCATTTATAAAACAACTTTTGAAACAATCATAAATTTTCAAAGAAAAATAAATATTAACATGGAAAACAAAACAATAAAGATAAAATATAAAAATATAAAATGAGCATGATAAATAACACACCTCTAAAATTAATCGTATCATTCCTCTTTCTTTATACACTCCTATTCAATTCATCAAACAACACCTAGCCACCAATCCTCCCAAGTCCCATCACTCTCACTTGTTCTTCAATTAACCTATAAGCCATATAAATATAACAAATAATTTTTTAATAAAAAATAAAACAAATAATTTATAAAGTAAACAAAATTCGTTAATTTGGTCTCTAACATTGACATGTTTCTTATTAAATTAACAATTTTTATATACTTTAGAGATAAAATTAACAATTTCATATAATTTAAGGGCTTCTTATTATATTTATATACTTTAATAACTAAATTGGAGAAAAGAGTGATAGTTTAAAAAATATTGATGGTTTATTAAAAAAAATTCATATATATATGAGAAATTGTTATGCTTCTTTTATAAATTTTGTTTGATTTTTTTTAACTCAAGTACTTTTTTCAAACAAATGTCTATACATATTTTATATATTTTTTTAATTTGAAAGGATATTTTATATATTTTTCTTCAAACAATAATAAATAGCGTAATATGAAAGATAAGTGATTTTGTTTGGTCAAATGTTCTGATCAGATTTAAACTTTGACTCTTTTACTTATTAGTTTTTAATGACTATTGTCATTTTGTATATTAAAAAAAAGTAAGTTTGAAAAACAATTAGTATAATCAATTTTATTATTTTCAAATTTAGTCAACGGTTTACCACATGTAAAAACGGATGTAAACACCAAATAAGATCGTCCTAATAAGGTAACTCAGCTTGGGGGAGCTAACGGAACATTGGATGAGTACAAATCCAAAGGTCTAAATTCAAACTAGATAATGCATATATAGTCTGGTTGCCGGTTGGTTGACTAAAAAGAGATTTAGGAAGAATGTTTTAAGTCATCATAAATTTAATTTAGTTGATAAAGATATTATATAATATATGAAAAGATTGATGTTTAAACTCAAACATCCTATTTATACACAAAAAATAAATTTCTATTTAAGTGTTTGACCAAAAAAAATGTTCCATTTGGATTCAAAATAAATTTCTATTTGAGTGTTTGAACAAAAAAAAAATGTTCCCAATTTGATTCATTGAGATTAACATTTCTCCCTCCTCTAACCATTTATAGACATTTACATTTGTCTACTAAAAAAACCATGCAAACTTTTATAGATTTGCATTTGACCTTTAGATTCACTTATAAAAACTCTTTTAGACTTGACTACCAATAAAATTTCTCATTAAACAACTTCTTTTTTTTACAAAATTTTTTCTATTAAATTCTAGAAATATAATATATCCATAAACTATTTTTAACTAACTACCTTAAATAACCTCTTCAAATAACTTATAAAACAATTTACATACAAATAATTTTGACCATAATTTTTTTTCGTGAGTTGTAAAAATATTTTACCATAAACACTATTTTTCTCAAATCAAATTTCCAAATACTCTCCAATTTTGAATAAAAAAATATAAATATTCTCCCAAATTTTAACACATCATCATCAATATCATCTTCAACCTCATCATATTGCAATAATTTCTCTTTCAAAAAAATAAAAAGTAAAAAACCTCATTTACTTCAAACAAATTTGTGCCTCATCCTCATCCCAAAATCTTTCTCCTAATAATTGAGTTCAATCCACACACACTTATTAGTATTACCACAAAAAAAAAAACACAAGCTCAAATTTTAAACACAAAAAAACACACACACTCCTATGTTAACTAAGTGTCTCAAAATTTGTCCAACATCAACAACGTTAATGCAAATCAAATTCTGTCATCTGGGTATTGTTCTTTTCAACTTTCTTTCATCTGGGTCTTGTTCAAAATCAAATTTTTTTCAATTAGTTACATTTATTCAAGATTATGATGCATAATTGAAATTTGTTAAGGTTGAAGCAAATCAAATTCTATGATCTGGGTATTGTTTTTTTGAAGTTTCTATAATCTGGATATTGTTCAAAATCAAATTTTGTTTCAATGGGTTGCATTTATTTATGCATAGGTGAAAGTTGCTAAGGTTGAAGCAAATCAAATTCTATAATCTGGGTATTGTTAAAGTTTGGATTTTTATCATCTGGGTATTGTTAAAGTTCGAATTTTTATCAATGGGATGCATTTATTCAAGAGTATGCATAGGTGAAACTTGTAAAGGTTCAAGCATCAATGGTGACCCAATTTCAAGACATGAGCTTCAACAAGCTTTTTCACCATCTTCTGATGGTGGTGAAATTCGAGACCAATTGAATCAGTTAAGCTTAACTAGAGATCCTGAAGCTGGAATAAGAAGACTAGCTAGGGTTTCGTCGCAGTTTCTTCCACCGGATGGTTCGAGGATTGCGAAGGTTGATTCGGAGAAGTATGAATTACGGTATTCGTATCTTTCTCAGCGCGGTTATTACCCTGATGCTCTTGATAAAGCGAATCAAGATAGTTTTTGTATTCATACGCCGTTTGGAACGGATGTGAATGATCATTTTTTCGGTGTTTTTGATGGTCATGGTGAATTTGGTGCGGAGTGTTCGCAGTTTGTGAAGCGTAGGCTTTGTGAGAATTTATTGAGGAATGCTAAGTTTAATGTTGATCCTGTTGAGGCTTGTCATGCGGCTTTTTTAGCTACGAATTCGCAGTTACATGCTGATGTTTTAGATGATAGTATGAGTGGAACAACGGCTATAACGATTTTGGTTAGAGGGAAGACGGTTTATGTAGCGAATTGTGGTGATTCGAGGGCAGTTATAGCGGAGAAGAAAGGGAAAGATGGTGATATTGTTGCAGTTGATTTGTCTATTGATCAGACACCTTATAGGGTTGATGAGTTAGAAAGAGTGAAACTTTGTGGTGCTAGGGTTCTTACTTTGGATCAAATTGAAGGGTTAAAGAATCCTGAAGTTCCGTGTTGGGGTAGCGATGAAGAAGGTGATGATGGTGATCCTCCTAGGTTGTGGGTCCCGAATGGGATGTATCCTGGTACTGCTTTTACAAGGAGCATTGGTGATTCTATTGCCGAGACTATTGGTGTTGTTGCGAATCCTGAGATTGTTAGTTTTGAACTCACACCTAATAATCCATTTTTTGTTATTGCTAGTGATGGAGTTTTTGAGTTTCTTTCTAGCCAAACTGTGGTTGATATGGTAATTACAACTTTTTCTTTTCACTTTTCTTTCTCTCTCTTGCTTTATATTATGATGCATGAGAAAATATGTCTTGCTTTTTACTCTTTATATGATATGATTGAAATTTACTTTTTACTCTTTGAGAAAGAAAGTTGTTGCAATGCTAATTAAATTATCATATTTCAGTCGGTGTTGTTGTCAATTGCGAAAAATAGTGGCTTCTGTGCAAATTATGGTAGTGCTATAATGCTGCTGTAACCGTTATTGTATTGCGGATTAATATGGATTTGTTCCAATTGTTCTACGATGTTGCTACAATTCGACAACACTGATTTAAGTAATCAGGAACTGGCATCTATGATATTAATTAGTTAGTTACTGTGCCTCTCCTATTTGGAATTAGGAAGTAGGATTTAGGAATGTGAAATTTTCGCTTACCATTAGCAGAAGCACTTATGCAACAAGTGACTTTTTGGAAAGGAAGTTTGTCTTGTAAAAGGTGTGAACTGTGAAGAATAAAATTTAGTGTAAAAAATTCTGGAATAATGCAAGTGAAATTTCCTCAATAAGCATTGGAATTTTATTGGTTTCAATCTCAAATTGTTGAATTTTATATTCTGTTATTACTGCAAAGTTGCAACCAATTAATCATGGGTTAATAAGCCCTAAATTGTTTACAATTTTGTGTCTAAATTCATTGCTGTAACTAAGACTAATAACTGAAAAGTGTCAAAAAATGAATAAAACTTAATGCTGAGATCCATATTATTAAATTATGTGATACTTTTGGTAATTCATTGCTGAACAACGATATATTTATCTAGTAAATCTTTCTCCTTCATATTACTAATTTATGTCAATTTTGATTTCAAGCATATGTGAACCTAGGTTTGGTTTATTATTCAATTACGTCTCTTAAATTTTCCGACCTTCTTCCAGGTTGCAAAATTTAAAGATCCACGCGATGCTTGTGCTGCGATAGTGGCAGAATCTTATCGACTTTGGCTACAGTATGAGACTCGTACAGATGATATTACAGTCATCATTGTGCATATAAATGGACTAAATGAAGTATGATGTTTTTCTTTTCTCCTGCTCATACTCGCATATATTGTTTCCTCAAAACGTTGAGTATTCATTTCCCCTTGTTTGTTGTTAGTAACTAATCTAGTTTTTTGAATCAGCCCGCTGTTGCTCACTCGGAAAGTTATCGTGAAATTTTACGAACCCCTGTCCCTCAAGTTGTAGAGGTGACAGGTTCAGAATCTCCTTCCACATTTGGATGGAATGCTAGGAATCATCGTGTAAGGCAAGAATTGTCAAGGGCACGCCTCCGAGCAATTGAAAATTCTCTCGAGAATGGACAAGGTTGGGTTCCTCCATCTTCAGCTCACAGAAAAACATGGGAGGAAGAAGTAAATCTCAATTCATTTTTGCCTTTCCTATTAATTAGCTCCTTTGTTTTTCATTTTGTTTATTCACATTGACAACAACATTGGTGTCTTAATCTAAAAGACAAAACATAGATGCATTTCCTTGGATTTTTTTTTTTGTTGTTCTTCATATAAAATATATTTTTTGTGGTTATAACAAACTTTGAGAAAATTTTGGATTTGAGGAAGATGTGGATAGTTATGAATATCGTAAGTGAAGAACAGCACGAAAAATACCTAAGGAAATGCACCTAAGTTTTGTCCTTATATAACTCAGATTAATTTTCTCCTGTTGCGAAGTTCATGAACTGCAAACCTTGATGGTGCTTCTTCATCTTCATATGCAACAGGCACACATAGAGCAGGCGTTGAATGATCATTTTCTCTTTCGAAAACTTACCGAATCTCAGTGTCATGTTTTATTGGATTGCATGCAAAGAGTTAACGTCGAACCTGGCGATATTATAGTCAAACAGGTTAGTTTTCTAGTTGAAGATTGAAAAATTGTAGTGTCATTTAGCTTTTGTGGATTCTTTCTAGCAGAATATTAAGATTACTACACTTCAGTGGATCTTATAAAAATTTCAATTTATTTTGGTTTTGTTGGTTTTTATGAGCGTTGAAGTGTGTGTGACAAAAGTTATACTTTGCAGGGTGGTGAAAGTGACTGTTTTTATGTTGTTGGCAGCGGAGAATTTGAAGTCTTGGCAACTCAGGTTTATAAAATTTGTCACTTGATTGCAGTATTGATTTCGTTCATATTTGTGACGGTTCAACAGCTATCATTTTAGGAAAATTTTGAAAATTATCCTAGCCAGAGACAAAGTCTACAGGCTTCCAAACCTTCTGAATATTTCTCAGTTTCGAAATCAGAAAATTTTCATTTGTGCGATTTTTATCCCGCAGATGTGACCTCCTTTGAAAACCACCCTTATTTTATTAGTAAAAAACTTAGGTCATGTTTCTTACATCCTTGCCATAAGTAATGAAATGATGACAGAGTTTTTTCCCATTATTTATTAAATTTAACTGCATGCTATGAAGCATTGACGCTGACATGGACACCTGTAATAATTTGAGAAAGTGAAGTATTCGAATGTGAATTGTGACCATATGTCTCGGTGTCAGTTCTACATAGACAGTATGTTCTTAAAGGCCTCTAATGTTATAAAAATATTCTGCATGTAACTATTTGATTTGAGAACTTGATGGAATGGATACAAGTACTTCGATTCAACTTTTGTCATATTTTTAAACTCTGAACCTGTTCTTATAATTGGATTTACTTCCCCTTGTTATAGTCGAGATGAAACCGTGTTTTTAAAGTCTAGGGCCATAGAATGAATGCTGTTTGTACCTAACTCCATTCTAGAATTCTGTCTGTTTCTATGCGATGTGTTACAATTGTAGTTCCACATTTTTCACAATGACAGGAAGAAAAAGATGGGGAGGTACCTAGGGTTTTGCAGCGCTACACAGCTGAAAAACTATCATGCTTTGGAGAACTTGCTCTGATGTGAGTCACTCTACCACTTCTTTGATGGTCCTTCAACTAAGTTATAGTTATTTTTTACTTGAAAAAATCTGACCGAAGCCATTCTTGTTTCCTCTAGTTTAGACAGTGTTGTTAAATAGCGGCGCTATAGCACTATAGCGTAACGGAATTTGAACAAATCTCCATTGTTCCACTACACGCTATTTAGTACAAATGTTGTCAAACAGCGGCTATAGTTGCGCTATAGCACTGTTGAGTAGCAGAATTTGAACAAACCGTTATTTTCCACGTTTGCGATTGACAGCACTGAGTTTAGGTGTTGACTTTGAGGACTGTTTTCCAGACAAGCATATGATATTCAATTATAATTGCAATATTCCAGAATAAAATTTAAGCAATAATTGTGTTGCTTTTTTGCTTTTCAGTTTTTGTAAGAAATATTTAACGTTGTATGTATATCTTTTCTTATTTTTCCATATGTAGGTGCTGTAGTTTTTTCATGGCAAATTTGTAACTTTACTCTGCCTAAAATGTGGCATTACAGGTACAACAAACCACTCCAAGCCTCTGTGCGTGCTGTAACAAACGGAACTCTTTGGACTTTAAAGCGGGAAGATTTCCGCGGGATTTTAGTATCAGAATTCTCTAACTTATCATCATTGAAGTTACTTCGGTCCGTAGATCTCCTCTCCAGATTGTCAATTTTACAACTGAGTCAGATCTCCGACTCCCTTTCTGAAGTTACCTTCTCAAGTGGACAGACAATAATCAATAAAGTAAGCTTTCTAGCTTCAGTACTTTTGTGCTTTTATTCTCCATTCTTTTCTAAGTTTTTGGCATGTTTTGCAGAATGAAGTCCTTGCATTGTACATCATCCAAAAGGGACGTGTAAAATTAACTTTTGATGCTGATTTATTGACAAGAGCAAATACCTACAGCCTCAAGTCCGACATCGAAAATGAGGACGATGATGTACAGAGCGGAACAGAACTGTCACTAGAGAAGCCCGAGGGAAGCTATTTCGGTGAATGGTCCCTTCTTGATCAACACATTGGTTCCTTAACTGCTGTTGCTGAGGATGATGTTGTATGTGCTTTACTAACAAAGGATAAACTTGAATCAGTTATTGGCTCCTTACAAAAGATTTCTCAGGAAGATCACAAGTACGTCTTAATATGTGCATGTATCAAACAATGGCTTAGTGGTTTCTGCCTATGAAGCACTGACACAGGCACAGACACAACAGTGACACTGACACATTGACACTGATAATCATTTAAAAAATAGAATGATTGAATGTAACCACATGTGTCAGTGTCATGTTGCTGTCAGTACTGGACACGCCTTCAATCGGAAGTGTTGGCTTCTACATAAGTTTCTGCTTATTTTCTTATGTGCTGCACTTGAAATAAAGCTTTGTTGTTCACTTCATTAATTTGACAATAGGTTGAGGGATAATTCCGAGGAGTTGAATAAAAGCTTTGAATTCTCATCATTTGATAAAGTCCAACTCTCAGATTTGGTAAGAGTATTTTCTTGCTTTCTATTAATTGGGATTGAGATACATGAATTAGCTTATAGACCTTTTTTCTTGGTCAGGAGTGGAGAAAGACGTTATATTCCACTGACTGCTCTGAGATTGGACTTGCAAATTTAAAAGACTCAGGTAGATATATACTTTACTGATTTCTCGCTTAGAATGTGATTGATGAATGCTTATTCCCAGAAATAATGGATTTAAACAGATTTAGTCCATTTTTTTAATAAATCCATTTGATCCCATCAGTCTCCAAATTTGACTTAATCAAGTCTTTAGGTGTGATTGGTATAAACCTGATCTTTGGAAGATTATTGGAAGTTTTCCAACTTATTTCTTTTGGTGTCTTGGTTTTCTTTTCCTACATCAATTGATAAAAAAACAATGTATGTTTGATTTTGTTTTTTCTAACCAATTTGCGGCATGAAATAATTTTTCTAGCAGAAAATGTGCTTACGTTGAAGAAATTTTCCAAGCCAAAAGTGAAAAGGCTAGGAAAGGAATCACAAGTCTTGAAAGAGAAAGATTTGATAAAGGGTATGAGCTCCTCAGCTTGTGTACCGCAAGTTTTATGCACCTTTGCCGACCGCATATATGCTGGAATACTGCTAAATACACGTCTTGCCTGCCCTCTGTCTTCCATACTTTCAAGTCCTTTTAGCGAATCAGCGGCCCGATACTGCGCTGCTTCTGTTGTGATCGCCTTAGAAGACTTGCACAAGGTCTTATCTAAACTAATTTATATTTTTGCCTTGATTTTATTTTTCTTGTGGCTTAGATTTGCTAACTTTTTCTCCTCGGCATGTTTCATATTTGAATTGCAGAATGGTGTTCTGTATAGAGGTGTCTCGCATGATGTTTTGATGTTGGATCAAAGAGGACATATACAGGTTTGGAAATTTTTGTTTTATTTTTATTCATCATATTCATGTTCATCGTTGTTATTAATGGCAAACCTGTGTAGAATTATGACAGATGGTGTTGCGGAAAACGTTTGACGCATGATGAACAAGTTAAAAACCATAAAATATGCATAGTATATATAATACAAATAGAATAGCTTGTATCACGAATAATGAAGATGATTAAGTTATATTTTAGCATATCAAACTTAATTAATTATTCTTATTTTATCATGTTAATTATTTTTAAATGCATGTTGCTGTTTGTAGTTGGTGGACTTCAGATTTGGAAAGAAGCTCTCTGATGAGAGAACATTCACAATTTGTGGGAGGGCAGATTCACTAGCTCCAGAGATTGTTCTCGGAAAAGGCCACAGTTTCCCTGCCGACTGGTATACTTTTTAAAATTTGCACATAACCATTGATTTTCTGTTGAGTGTGAATTATGCAGTTCCTCGTGTCAGTAGCACACATCTTTATTTCCTCAAAACGTAAAAACAACTTAAAGGAATATTATTTCTTTTGCTGAATGTAAATATGTTGCACTATCACCTTACAAGCATTAAGTTTAATTAGAAAGCTTACTTAACATACATTGCTTTGTTAGACACTGAATCTTTAGAATACAGTTTGAGAATGTGCTGATATGCTTCATTGATGGTAATGCAGGTGGGCATTGGGAGTTTTAGTATATTTTATGTTATGCGGCGAAATGCCATTTGGATCATGGAGAGAAAATGAACTCGATACAGTTGCCAAAATTGCAAAAAGGAAACTAAATCTTCCTGAAACTTTTAGCCCTGACGCTGTTGATCTCATCTCCAAGGTATTGAATACATGATATTTATAGCAAGAAATAAGCATCTTTCTCTCAATGTCGTCAAATAGTGGCTATATTAACGCTACAACGTAGCGTAATTTGAATTAATCTCTATTGTTCTACAATACCCTATTCAATACAAAGTGTTGTTAAATAGCGACTATTGCGACACGATATTGCTGCATCGTAACGGAATTTGCAGAAACCTTTATTTTCTGTGATTCGCGATTGACAACATTGCTTTCTCTTGAACATCATGTGTAGTTGGCATGCTAAAAAAATATATATGGTGCATGCATGAGAATACCTATGTATGCTTACCTCTCTTTATTTGATTTGTTCAGTTACTTGACGTGGAAGAAAATACTAGACTTGGTAGCCAAGGTTCTGATTCTGTCAAAAGTCACTCGTGGTTTAACGGTATCGACTGGGAAGCTCTTAGACACCACGCTTTTCCTGTTCCTCCAGAAATTATTTCTCGTATAACACAATACTTGGAAGTTCGTTACGAGGATTCTTCTGCTTCTACGGAGTCTCCATTAGAAGAGGTAGAAGAACTTAATGTGCCTGAATGGCTTGAAGATTGGTAGAAAAATGAGTATTAAGCTTTGTCAACTTTTTGAAGTTTGGCTCTTCATAAATATTTACCTTTTCTTGTTATGAGCTTCTTTTCCTCCATGCTTTCTAAAAGATCACGCGTGTGTTCGGAAGTATACATCCGGACATGAATAAAACTGTGTTTTTGTCCGGAAGTATACTTCCAGAAGGCAAAAGAACAATGTTTTTCTTTTTCTTTCTGGAAGTATACTTCCGAAGCGACCGTGGAAGTGGAAAAGGAAGCTATTTTCTTGGACAAATTGCAATCTAAGAATGCAATTGACCATAAAATGCAAAGAGAGAAATAGATCCATAATATCCTCCCAAAAAATTTTAGTTGCTGAATGGGTAGGATAGGTTTAATATGTTATTTATTATCTCTTTAAATCTTTCATTTTCTATTTTTTTTTTTTTATAATTCCTCTTTTTTGTATATATTATATGTGTTCATGATTGAATTTGTTTTTATGTCCAGTTGAATGTTAAGCTATTTAGAATTTTATATGTCATGGACTAATGTCCATATTTATACACACATAATGTAAGAAATAATGTATTATTTGTTTTGTCTTTCTGTAGCTATTTTTATTTGCCTAGAAAAAAAGCTTATAACATTTCATTCATAATGGCGAAGATGTATTGCAAAAACATGAGCGGTCTCATTTATTTGTCTCGTAATAAATTTAACATGAAAATATATAATACAATATTTCAAGTTGACAATACAAAGTGATCTCTAGTATGAAGAAGGATAAGATCATGTCATCACATCATATAATTGGGCAGCTCACATGCATTTTTATCGTTTTTCCCAATACAATCAACCAAAATATTTGAACCTGATAACGACCTGAAGTAACCTACCCGTGACAGAAATGCAACCAAACTACATTGATAGAGAAAGTTATTATAGAGAAAGTTTATTTGAACAACCATTTTTTATAACCTACGGGACAAAATAAATGTGGTTATTTAATAAGTTTTTGTTTGCTTTGATTATGGTGTATATCCACATTGCGTTGTATATATTTGGTTGTCTCATACATTGTTATGTCATTTTAAAATGGTTGTTCAAATTATAAGTTGATATAAAATGGGACACCTACACCTAGGTAGGGATGGGAATAGGCTAGGCCGAGTTAGGCTTTACAAGGCCTAAGTCTGGCCTGCAATATTTTTTTAAAGCCTAAGCGTGACCTGCGGCCTGTCATAGACCTACTTTTTAAGCCTGAGTCTAGCCTTCTGAAAGTCTGATACGGCCTACTAGCCTGTTTAAAAATCTATATCTTATGAACATCTTTAAATAAACAATGTGATCTAAATTTAAATGGACTAGCGAACTAATAGCTCAATTAGATTAAACTCTCGTTTGATAATCTAACACGAGATTTTATGGAATTCAACTATATATTGTATCATATTTCTATTCTAGTTTATAATAATACATTTATATATGCAAAAAGTTAATGTATACTAATAAAGTTTAAATTATTGAAAAAGTTTACAAATTTATATTTTAATTCAAAGTACAAAATGATAATAAAAAATATTATTCATATTACTTAAATAGGCCGGTCTAATAGGCTTAAGAGGCTTTTTGAGAGGCATGTGGTCTAGCCTTTTAAATTAAATAGGCTTTAAAAAAAGTCTAGGCCTTCTCTATTTAAGAAAAAAGTCTGGTCTGGCCTGGCGTAAGCTAGGCTGTAGGCCCCTGTTGGCCGACCTGGCCCCTCGTTTTAGGCACCCGAATTTTGGACTTAGAATAAAAGTCTCGCAATAGACAAAATTATGTGTATACATACAAACAAATAAAGGTCACACAACAATTGAATTATACAACTTATATAATGCAATAATTTATTTTTCTTTTTAATTGTAATGTTTTTTTTATAAAACTTATAAATTTATATTAATGACTTATTAAAAAAGCCTCATATTATAGTCTTTTTTAGGCCTCAAAATGTGTTGGACCGACACTGCTGCACCGTATAAATTTGTATTCGGTAGGTCCTTCGTTTTGGTTTTCTAATAATTTTTTCCCGTAGTGATTTCCATATCAATATCCATATTCTCTTATCTACCTCGGTTGCCGCAAAACGTTTGTTCAAATAGTATACCTTGTTATTATAAGATGATATATATAAAATAAAATAAAAAAGGAATTAACATTGTAATAAAAAAAAAAAAAAAGATTAACAACACCCTCTTTAAACACTATTCAACAATAATTAAGTAGATGAAATTCAACTAGGTTTTTTTGGTACATAATTCATACAAATTTTACAACTTTCAAAGAAAAATACTGGAGGAAGAGTATAGCAAGAGTAATGTTTGGTGGATGCATTATCCACTCATTCTACATCTCAGATGGAGCTCACATTCCTATAATTTCTCGTTACTTTATTCTCTCCATAGTATGAATATGAGCTCCATCATATACGTGGAATGAATAGATATTGTGTCCACCAAACATCAAGTGGCGCGTGATATGTACAAAGAGGCTACAAGAATGTCCAGACCCACACACATGGGAGAGAATGAAAAGAAATAATGAGACCAACTGCAAACAAAACAAAGACAGCAAAGCCTAAACATTGGCTGCTGCAAAAATAATAGGAAAATAATACTATGCCTGACCCCAACAAATGTAATTGTTGAAGAGACCCTCTTAATTGTTTAGAAATCACCAAAATCACCAATAGGAAACTAGCAAAAAGAACATATTGTGATCGTGGTTGCAAGATCTACTCTTCAATCTTGTGACCTTCGGTTTAAGATTCGACGTCTTCAAAAATAAAAAGTACACATATCGAAAATGAGACCCTCAACAAATCGCCACCAATACAAATTATCTATAAACCTCCGTTTGGATTTCACATTGCTCGAGAATTAGTCACTTTAGTTACTTGAGAATTAGTCATTGAACCCCATAGCAAATATTTTGTTGTCTCAACACTACATATTGCTCTAACCATCAACTCGGATTTGCTCATTGGAAATATAATTCACCTTAAAATTACAAGTATTCTATTATTTGTCCATGCCATAAAATTTTAGCTAATTATTTATTTAATCGATTAGTTCAATATATATTTTCACGTTTTTTGTATTAGTGAAAGAAATATTTGTATCGTCTGATATAGAGGAAACTAATGAAGAAGGTGATAAATATGTTGATAGAGTAGAAACAAATATTGCTTATAATGACGATGGAACCTAAGGTTGGAATGATATTTAACTCTAAAAATGAAGTTATCGAGTATTACAAGAACTATGTTTGATGTATGGGTTTTGGGTTACTAAAATTTGTACAGAAAATGGAGATGATAGGAAAAAAATATATTTTACTCGTGCATGTGGTCATGGAAGAAAGTATGTGAGCAATTAAAAAAAAAAGGAGCAAAATCTTATCACAAAAACTCAATATAAGACTAGATTAAATGTGTGTATATTTGTTTAGAAGGAACCATTATAATTTCAAGATTTATTTTTTAGCATAATCATAAACTTGTCCAACGTAATGAAAAACTCAACTTTAGAAGCAATAAAAAAAATTTAGAGACAATAAATTTTTTTTTTTTTTTTGGTTCATGTGAGACAATAAAAATTTAGAAGCAAATATATAAAACATAGGTTGAAACTCAATGACTAAGTTGAGATTAATGTAAGCAGAAATTTTCGATCTTTAATTGTCAAATGAGGATAATTAAGCTTTTACTTGGTTGTTCACAACATGGTTAGAGTGTATGCATGAATGTGCTCTAAATGTCATAATTGCTTATCAAGACAAAGTAATGAAAAATTCAACTTTGTTTGCTTTTTCCATTACTTTGTCTTGATCGGTAATTGTGTCATTTACTGCCACAAATAAAGATCAAAATTTTTGCTAACATTAATCCCAACTTAATCATTGGGTTCCAACCTTTACGTGGTTCCAAATTTTTATTAGATCTAAAATATCGCACCTTAGTTGGAGGTTATACTCAAGAACAACTCAATTGTAATGCTTTCATCTAAACAAATACATGCACTCAATATAGCATTATGTTGAACTTTTTGTGATAAGATTTAACTTCAAAATACTTTTTGAATTGTTCCACATCCTTCTCCAACGACTAAACCCTAAATAAAATATATTTTTTCCATCATCTCCATTTTTTGTACTAATTTTGTAACCAGGAAAGCGATAGCATAGTTGATTTAATACTCGATAATTTCAATCGGTAGATCTAAATATCATTCTAATCTTAAGTTTTTGATCGTCATAAGCAATATCTACTTCTAAACTATCATCCTATATATCAATTCCTTCATTTGTTTCCTCTTTGTCAGGAAATAACAATATTTCTTCCACTTATAAGAAAATTTTAAAAACATAATGAGATAATCGACTGAATCCCTTCATAAAAATAATCGACAAAATAAATAATTAACAACATTATATCGCATAGGAAAATAATAAGTACATAGAATACTTACATGTAGTTTTAAGTACATAGAATTGTAATTCCAATGAACAAACAAGTGGCTGTGATTAGATCAGTGATGTAGATATGTCGAGACAACACAAGATTTCCTGAAAAATTCAATAACAAACACCATCAGAATTTGCTACATCAGCCATAGAATAATATGAAATTTTTATGTAAAAAATTGTGTATGAAATTAACGGAACAAACAATGATGGAGGAGTATTTATTTAGATTGGTGGTAGCAAATCATAGGCAGATGGAAACAGTTTGTGGGGTGGTGAGCATATGCTGCGCTAATTAGGGTTTAGTGGGCAATACAACACAAGTGGTGGTGGCAGCATTCGGTTGCATACTAGTTAACATTTCTCTATTTTAATTTAATAAAAAATAAAATTTAAAATATAACTTTATTTCAGAAAAAAAAATAAAATATAACTTAATTATTTTATAAATTAGTCCTGACCTTGAATTGGTAGAGACCTTACATAATTTATATAGTGGGTCGGGTTTAAATCCCGACACCCACTTATTCACGTTAAAAAAAAGTGAATTTCAAAATATTAGGTTCATATGGAAGGTTAAGTCGGACTGTTAGTTCGATCGATTTTTATCTTTAAACTAGACCTCTCATCGGTTCAGTCAAGTCTTTAGATTGAACCTACGTATGAACACGTTAAACCGATTATGGAGGATAGAACTTGGTTTGCAAATTGGATTATGGATGGTTAAATTTATATTTTGATATATATTTGATTTTAATAATAAAAAAAACAACACTATGATTCAATCACATTTATTCATTTTAGAAAATGTTTGAAGTAATTGCAATTTCGGTTATTCTACTTTTACCATTTTGTAAAAAAAAAAATCAAATCTCATTCAATTACCATTTTGAAGTTGAGTCTTTATATAAATCTTTTCCATGGAGAAGTGAGGAGGCTTGAAAAATTCATCGGGTTAATTAGAACAAAGTCTATTTACCAAAAGAAAAAGGTGATTTATGGGTGATAAATTTAAGAGATTTTAATTTAACTCTCTTAGCAAAGTGGTGTTGGAAGTTATAAGGATAGAAAATTATGGTCTCTGGCATAAAGTCTTCGTAAGTAAACATGAACTTTTAAATGGGTTCGTGAATAGGGAAGGAAATAGAAACTTGTTGTGGTGGAGAGATATTTATAGTATTGAGATAAATGGGGATGGAGTGGAGGAAATTGATTTGGGTGAGAATATGTCAAATAAAATAGGTAATGGACACAATACTTTATTTTGGTGTCAACCTTGGTTGGATGGGGTGATATTAAAGGATTCATTTTAATATATTATTTAAACTTTGTAAAAAGAAAGTTTGTGAGTAAAGGATATGGTGACTTCGAGTGGTTTGGAGGAAGGGGGCCGGATGTGGAGAATGAGTTTGTTTGTTTGAGATGGAGAGTTAGTTGAGGGGTGTAGGGTTGTGTCGCGCCATTTTTTGGAGATCAAGGCTATTTGATTAGCGTTTGACTCACTATTTTATCTCACGACTGAACATTTAATTTTAAAAAGAAAGGGGAAAAAAGTTCGAAATACCCCCTTTGAAAAGATTTTGGGTTCGGGGGTTAGTTACTTAAAGGGAAGGTGTTAGCACTCTTTATGTCCGTAGTACTCTACGGGAACCTCTTGGTTTTATTTAACGTTTTGTGCTATAAAACTTGCTTGCTTTTTGAAAAAAAAATGACTTTAAAGTGATAAGGAAAAGTGACCTATTTATCTACAATTTTATTGATTTGGAAGGACGAGTGTCCTTTGCCTACGTACCCGTGAAGGATCAAAACCTCGTAGTTCGGGGTAAAAATTGACATTTGATTCGTTTTTGTATTTTTTATTAGTTTTGAAAAAAAGGTTTTAAAATGAAAAGCCAAGTGGCAAAATGAATTTGTTTGTGTTTTTTAATATTGAAGAAAAATTACTTGAAATGTGATTAAGATCGATTGCAATTTTGATTTACGAAAGAATAAAAATAAAAAGGTCACTTGACTTGGGATCAAGGTTTATTGTGAAAAAAATGATTTTGTGATTTTGTTATTTGCACGTTTTTTTGTGATTTTGTTATTTGCACGTTTTTTTGTTGTTTTTCGAATAATAAGACTAAAACTAAACTAACGGAGCAAGGAAGGTAAAACGTAGGTACCTTATGGTGGTGTTGGACCACCACGAGGACCTTTGACCTAAACTACCAAGCATAAAAGGTAAACATACACGCACACACGCACACATGCACCTAGAACTATTACATAAAAGCCTATTATACATTCTACGGTTTGCAATGAAATAAATTACATTAAGGCCTATTTTTTACATTCTAAATCGTGTGCAATAAAATAATTGGAAAAATAAAGAAATAAAATGCAGAATGATAACCTAAACTAACAAGGAAATAAAAAGAATGCAAAAAGGAAAAAACTAAAGTGCAAAAAGGAATTGAAATGCATGAAAGAAAATAAAAAAGAAATGCAAAAGGAGCCACCAGTTCTCTTTGTAATGAAATCTCTTTATCTTTGGTGAGTAGCTACGGCCTTGCAATTGGAATAGAATAGAACAATGGAATAGAGCAGCCACAACAAACACCTGTGAGAACATAGAAACTTTAAAGAAAGAATCCACGGCAATATGAGTTCAAACAATTAGAAACGCAACAATAGTGAGACAAAAGGGCCAGCAATAAATCGAAACATAGCAGCAACAAAAGAAACTTAATTTGAAGTCGAATGAATAGTGATAATATAGAGGCAGCAATTGAAATCAATATATGTACTGCTGAATTAAGAATTGCAAGGAGACTAAGGTTTTGGAACTATAATTATTGTGTGGTAGCTAATGAATAATAGTAACAGGGGTTGGGATTGGAATTGGCACGGCAATAGTGAAAACAATATGCATAAGAATTAAACCATAGCAGCAAAATATGAGAACAGCAACATGAAACGT
>Ga0315914_1001722_pt1 | contig 33266 bp, 22 predicted proteins | sample MpolenodulesMG_FD_203920 | JGI IMG/M metagenome (GOLD analysis project Ga0315914, IMG submission 203920) | Medicago polymorpha root nodule microbial communities from Los Angeles, California, United States - elongated nodules | ecosystem: Host-associated > Plants > Roots > Nodule | place: USA...
CCTCTCTATTTTACGTTTTTCAGGATTTTGTCCCCCCTATTTTAAAATAAAGAACAAAAAAATACTAGAAAAATAAAGAAACGATTAGAAAATATAAATTCGGTAAAAAAAATAAAAAAAGAAAACAAGGAAAGGCAAAAAAAACCAAAAAAAAGGCTTAATTAAGTTTTTAGTCTCTATAAATACTCACAGTTTTTTTTAGTCCCTACAAAATAAAATCACACTTTTTAGTCCCTATGACATTTTTCCTTAAGCATTTTAAGGACCAAAAATGTTGATGGAAATTTTTGATAGAGACTAAAAATGATGATGAAAATTTTTACAAGAACTAAAAATACTGATGGAAAATTTTATAGGGACTAAAAAGTGTGATTTTATTTTATAGGGACTAAAAACAAAATTCTGAATATTTATAGGGACCATTTACTTAATTAACCCCAAAAAAATATAAAAACAATGAAAATACAAGAAAAAATTCAATTAAAATTACATGAAAAAACTAGTTTGCACCTCTAAATATTTGCTATTTTTGTGTATTTTCATACTAGTGTTTTATTTTATTTTTAGAGATCATACTAGTTTTATGTATTTTTTCTAGCATTTTTTATTCGTTTTTTTTAGTATTTTTCTGGTTTTATTTTTATTTTTTCATTAAAAAAATAAATAATAAAAAAATATTACTTTAAATAATAATTATGTGGATAAAATAGGCAGGAGGGGATAAAATCCTGGAAAACATAAAAAGGGGGGTAAAATTCTGAGTTTTAAAATAAGGGAGGCAAAATTCATAATCAAGCAAAATAGAAGGCGTAAAATTCTGAGTTTTAATATAGGGGAGATAAAACTGCACTTAAGCCTAATTTTTTTAATTTTTCTCCAACAATGCCTGTGACTGTTTCGATGTTACATGTTATGTGGCTACTGAAATTATAATATAATACTAACTCATTATTTTACTTTTTCTTTTCTGTATGTTAGAAAAGAAACAAGGTTTGTAATAAAAAAAATATCCATGAGCCATCTATCTCTTTGTATCTTCTTCTCCTTCCCTTTGAAAAATTCCGGGATTTTTAAATTTAAATTTTATGTACCCATTGAAGAAGCATCAAACTTTTATTTCAATTTCATATATTTCTTCACCTCCAATCTTTCAACCCAATTTCAATTGATGTTTCAAGTTCGAGGATGAGTCAAATTCCCTCCTTTTTCCACCCGGTGCTCCGAGGAGCTTTGGGTGAGCAGCTTTTGATTGCGTGTATCTATGTGTTAAAATAATGGTCTATCATTTGAGAAAGTTATTTTAAAAACATAGAAGTTGTCTAACATCTTATTTTTAAATTGATGTCAATTTAATAATTTTTTTTCTTCTCTTTAATCAAATTAACACTTAACTGTATTTTCATACGGTGATATCGGTTGTTCAAATATCACTCCTCCTATCATTTATGGGGTTAATTTCTATGCACTATATTGTAATTTTTTTATACCTGCATCCAACAAAAACATGGCAAATAGGTGTCCGTATAGATGTTTTAGGAACTAACCTACAAAAGTGGCATATTTGAGTGGTTTGATTGGATGCATGTCAAAAAAAATTACACCGTTGGGGTATACAAATTAAATTCATTTATGCATCAAAATATCATTCCCCATATCTCAAGAGGCCATGTTGAACCGAACCAAAGTTGCCAAGCAAATAACTGAAGCTATAATGCTTTCTCAAACCGTTTCCTTAGGCAACTTGTAACATACATTGCTATTAGAATGACATGAGATGAAATAAGATATCATAATGGAAAGAACATATTGGTTCAGATAAAGCATAAAATCGTTTATTCTTCACAAGCATAAAAGGACACCATACACCAACATCCTTAATACGTCCAAAAGCTTCAGAGTCAATAGTAAATTGCCCCTGTTTACCTATAGTTGCGGTACAAAGGGGAATACATGCAACTCTCAGCATACTTGACAAGATTCTCAGGACGAGGAAGATGTGTAGCCAAGCCTACAATGAGAGTTAAAGCAATTTTGTTTAGTTTAAAAGGAAGAAGAAAAAAAAATACATGTCTGGGACTGAGATAGCTATATAATATGAATGAATAAGTTAGAGTTCACACCTAGTTCATATGCCTTGGCAGCAACATTTGCAGCTATGTTGGCCGAAATTTTTCTGATATCAGAGAAAGGTGGATAAGTCAAGCCTTTTTTGTAGTTCTCCTCTGTCACTTGCTTCGCCAAGGCTTCCGCTGCAACCATAAATAACACAAATGTTTGTCATTCATTTGTCAACTATACAAGATCTAAAATAATTGTTTATGTGTAAGTACTGTTCTATGTATCATGCAAAGTTTCTCATATTAATAACTTACAAGCTGCTAGAAGCATATCATCATGTACTCGGATTGCTCCCGACATCACTATACCCAAACCAAAGCCTGGGAAAATGTAAGCATTGTTGGACTGCATTGACAAGGAAATAATCAGATACAATGGTTTGATTAAAAGAGAAAAATAGCATCGAATGTGAAGAAAATTTTAGAACCTGGCCAGAATAATAAGTTTTGCCTTTGTATTCAACAGGATCAAATGGACTCCCGCTAGCAAAAATCGCACGGCCCTGTTTTCGGAAACGAGCAAACAAATTGCAGAAGTTAATATTGAATCAAAGAAGACCAATACTTAACCGGGTCTACAGAAAAGATGTGGTCATCTGTTACTTTACCTCACTCCATGTGTATGCCTCCTCAGCTGTACACTCAGACTGTGAGGTTGGATTGGAAAGAGCCAAAATGAGAGGAATCTGCAGGCCAAACATGATGGAGATATATTTTCTAACTTTCTATTTGAAATTATATATATAAATACTCGTTATGAGAGCGAGTGAGATAAGATTTTACTTTATTGATTTCTGTCATAGCCTCAACTACTTCCTTTGTAAATGTTTTTCCCACTCCTGATGATCCAATCAGAACCGTAGGCTTGATTATCTGAAATTTAAGATGGTTATAGATAAGAACATGTCTAAAGGAAACCTATTGCAAGTCATCGAAGGACGTATTTTGATACCTTAACAGCATCTAGGAGAGTGCTAACAGGCTCGTGTTCATGAGCCCAAGGCTTCTTGAAGTGTTGAAGTGAATTCGCTCGTGAACTAACAATTAAACCCTGTAAGAGAATAAATTAGTTAAGAAAAAAAGACTCAAATTGAAATTTTGAAAAATGAAATCTACAACATGAAATTTTCCATGAAATTTTATCATGTTCTTACCTTTGAGTCTACAAGCCATATCTTCTTACGACTCTCTTCTATAGGTGCCTTAGTCTGCAATAGAAACAACAGAAATAAATAGAAGAACATCACCATTTGTAATTAAAAAAATGAACAAAAGAAACCAGTGTTACTGGTATATAAACAACAAATAGCTAATTCACCTGCTTTGACATCTCAAGAGCAATTAGCTCAGCTATACCAGTTCCTGCCTGAAATCATAACAAAAAATTAGTTAGACAGACCAATGTAGGGAAAACAGATTATAGTCTTACTTCAGCTGTATGGAAAGAAGCATGAATATCACTTGTTACTTATCAAGTACAAATAAGACGGTAAACAGATTATATTCTTACTTCTCCAGCACCGAGGAAGAGGAATGTATGCTCAGGTAGGGTACCACCAATCAACTTCAGGGCTGCTACAACTCCAGCTAGAACAACAGCTGCAGTCCCCTGAGAAAATGAATTAATTAATAATTAAACATACTAAAAAAAATTAAAAAATACATGCCGGTGTGTGTAAGACATAATACCTGTATATCGTCGTTGAAAACAAGATGAGTTGTACCGTATTTTGCAAGCAATTCAAAAGCATTGTGATTTGCAAAATCTTCAAACTGAACAAATCATTCAAAATAATAATCAGATGCCGAGAAAATAGGTACAAGAGCCACATATATTTAATTTGAAATTTTTAACAACCTGTACAAGAACTTTTTCCCCATAGTTTTGCTTCACTGCAGTCATGAACTCGTGCAGAAGGTCATAGTATTCCTAAGAAGAAACCAATAAAATGTAGCCTACTATATAAATACGAGTAAAATGATGCGGATAATATATGCTAAAATAATAAAATGATTTTTAGTAAGGGCATTTATGTTATACAAACCTTTCCTGTTGCCCTCTTTTGTCGAAGGCCAATGTAAAACTCATCATTCAGTAATTTCTCATTATTTGTCCCCACATCGATTGTAACTGGCAAACACTAGCCACCAGAAAAAATGAAAACATTAAACAAAGGAAAGTAAGAAGAATGAACAACAAAAATCATGTGAGAACACAATGATAGAATGAGAAGAGACACTAGATGGAAAATGCTTACTGCTGAAGGACGAACTCCTCCTAGTGCAGAGTACAGAGCCAATTTACCAACAGGAATTCCCATACCCTGAATTACATACAGCATAGTCAAATCTAGTGTTACCGTAATATCATGGGGAATTATAAGGTCTTAGGGTTGGTTTGGATTGACTTAATTGAGCTTGTCTTCTGACATAAACACTAGTGAGACTGTTTGAAAGAGCTTATATAAACAGCCTACGACATGTCAATAAGCTCTCTAATATAGCTTATGAAAAAAACTTATATTACTTTATATGAAAATAATTTGACTTCATTGTATCTTGTTATAGAAATAGCTTATGCAGAAACACTATACCGTAAGCGCTTAATTAAGTTGTTTACACAAACAAGGCCTCGGGAGTTTGATTCTCCTTTAGAAATACCTGGCATCCAAGATCTCCGAGTCCCAAAATCCGCTCACCGTCAGTTACAACAATAACTTGAATACTTCTCTCAGGCCAGTTTTTTAAAACCTCAAGAATTTTTCCCCTGCAAAAGGTAAACAAAAACTATATATAAGCCTGCAATGAATGTAGTACTTGAAATTATATTCAAACTTGTGTAGGAAAAAGAAATTCATACTTCTCTTTCAAACTAATATATAAACCCTGAGGACGCTTGTATATGCTCCCATATTTCTGGCAAGCCTCACCAACAACCGGAGTATATACAATTGGGAGCAATTCCTCAACATTGTCAATTAGAAGTTTATAAAACAGCCTTTCATTCCTCTCCTGTTGACCACAACAACAGGCTACTGTGTTACTTATCAAATTTCACATCATCTTTTTATATAAGTGGAACATATTAATTGTCACAAAATAGATGATGTAATTTGATGTTGTTAATTTAATGCAAGTGCCATGAGTTGGAATGCATGCATACCTGAAGGTCCATCATGGCCACATACTTTTGCAAAGGAACCTCATATTGGCGGATGTTGTGCATAAGCTTCTTCTCCTGTAGAAAATAAATAACATATATTGAGAACCAAAGAAAGGAAAACAACATCTTCATAGATTGACTTGATTTGTGGATAAAATTCAAACAAACTATAACCTGAAGTTGCTGGCTGCTGACAGTTGGAGGCAAGAGGCCACGCAAATAATGCGCATCCCTCTCTTTCTCGGTGAAAGCAAGCCCTTTGTTGTATTGTGGATCCCTCAGCAAAGAGTACCCACTGCAGTGTAGACAGACACAAACAACAAACTAATTACACTAAGAAATAATTCACTGTCATAGAAGAAATAAAAACAAAGGTGCAATCAATGGTTAGAGCTAGAACAGACTAGGCTCTAAGGGCCTGTCTGGATTGATTCAGTGTTGTCTACCGGAACGCGGAAAATAATGGTTTATTCAAATTTTGCCGTGACATAGCGCCGCAATACTTAGTAGTTTGTACTGCGTAGTGTATCGCGGAACATAGCTGTAATGCCGCTATAGCTTCCGCCTGACTTGACATCTTATGAGACCGTTTGAGAGAGTTTATGGTTGTCATCACATGTCTATAAGTTATTTTCAGCTTATTTTCACAAACTCTACCGAATAACTTGTAAAAATAACTTATAGAATAACTTGTAAAAATAACTTATAGTTTAACAGTTTGACTTTATTTTATCTCCATCATAAAAAATATTCTATAAATCCAAACGTTCATGATAACATATAAGCATGCATGATGATAACACAATAGATAGTTCAGCAATTAAAAAGTAAATGAAGTTATTATGTCATGTGATGTAAGTACCTGGCAACAGAGAAGGTCCAAGGGGTGACAAGTTGATCCTCAGTAGCACAATCTTCACCGTAGACATCCTCAACACCGCCACCAACGGCGGATCTTGGGCTGAGGTCCAGCACCGACTCACCATCTCTAAAGGACTTAAGTGTGCTCTCCATCTTCTTCCAAAATGATTGATGATGAACACAGTGACACAACACAACAGTAGTTTGTTTCTTTCTTTCTTTGTCTGATATTTTCTTTGATCACAATAACATATGGCACACCAATTATGAAAGCTATGCTACTAAAGTCAAGATATATAGATAGAGATTCAAAGATATTATTGTAAATTATTATTAGTATGCAAGTGTGTGTCGTTTTCTATTAAAAGAAAAAGACCAATTAGTGCACTACTACTTTTCTTTATCTGCATTATTAGATTAGACATACCAACAGTATAATCTATAATATTAGTGATCAGGTCTTATTTTACTCAATTAGTGATCAACTTGGAACTTTATACTTTAAAAGAAGAAGGCACGTATTAATAAATACTATTCAGCAACAAAAAATATACCATTAAAGAGCCTGTTCTTGAACACAATATTGGTTCATAGCGATAAGAATAATTAAAGAAATTAACGAAAATATAAATATATAAGAAAGGGGAAATAGATTGAAATTGACATAAACTCTGTCTTTGTGGAAAGACAGGAGGAATAGGTGGCTCACTCTCCTCTCATATGTCACTGCGAACTGCGGTCCATGTTGTCACGTATATCCTGTCTTGTTCAAGGCATTCTTTTAATATGTTTCACGGAGAAATGATATTTGTAATACCGTTTTGATATAATTTAGAGAGACAACTTTCTCTCTTTATTTATGTTGTATTTTTTTATTCTTTTTTATTGTTTTTATTAATAAGAAAAAAAGTTATCATAAAATAGATGTATAAATATTATTATTTTATATTTCGTTTCACTTTTGTGTATTAAAATTGATATTCATAAAACCTAGCCTTATTGACAAATAACGATATTGTTAGACCGAATAGATACATCCGAGTTGAAACTCGAAACCTCTAAGTTGTTTGTGTGGGTTTATCGTGGTGATTGTCTTACAATTTTTTTTAAAGGTTTAAAATTGATTATGTGAAGTTTGGTTGCTCTTAAGAATTGATTCTATTTAAAAGTTGAAATTGAAATTTTTGATTCTAAAATTAATTTTAACACTCAAATTATTGTTCAATTCACTTTTACATAAATGTATCATAACATAAATCAATTAAAAGAGGTCAAACAGGGCAACCAATGACTATATTAAAAAGCAATAAATCATGAACAAATACAGTCAACCCTGCTACAATCGTTCAACACATATTCAAAACTACATAAAAACCAATCAATTTTTTTTAATCGTCAAAAACTAATTTATTAAATACACTAAACCAAGAACAAGATGTACAAGGTTTAGGAACAAATTTAAATGCTACAACCACCAAATGATCACCCAAACAAGTATACATTACCCAAACAAGTATAAATAATACATAAAAACTTATTTATTTACATAATTACAAAAATAAGTCAATCCATACGACTTTAAAACAAAATGTTTTTTTAACGGATTTAAGTGATTCCCTAAAAAAAAAAGATTTAACACTCTGTTTGGTTTGAGAGAAATCGTGAAGAGAGAGTTAGCAAAGAGATAAATTGAAGAGAGATGCTGCATTTCTCTTGTTTGGTGTGCATAGAAATAGAGGAGAGAGATACAAATATTGTGGGTCCCACGACTTTTTGCAATCTTCTCATTTGTGGGAAGAAATGGGATGGATGCCTACCATTTTGTTGTATTTCTATATACACCCTCTGTTCACTTTTTTAACTCAACAACTATAATTAAATCACGGGTACTACTATGCATGCATAGGTATATCATATATAGAAAAAAAAGTATAAATTGCAAAATAAAATATTTTAACAAGACTGTCGCAATATAATAGTATACTTTATTTTATTTTATGAAGAGGAACATTTTTTTGATGAAAAATAATAGTGTAATGAATGAACTACTATGCCAAATATCTTTTTAAAAAATAATGTCACAAACATGTAGCGTAATTATTATTAATAGAAAAAATAAAATCAATTAACGAACAACTTTTTGACAATTTTGTTTTGTTTACTACAAATATTAGATTTTTTAGATAGAGTCATTTTTGTCAACTCAAAAAATCATTCAACTTCTTTATTTACAATTTCTCTTATACCAAACAACACATCAAATCTCCTATATTTCTCTCTTCTCATAGTCTCCCTTATCTCTTTCTCTTTTCACGATTTCTCTTCTAAACAAAAACATCCTAAGTGACATTTTAAAATACCTAATGTGATGTCATTTTAATATTATAATATTATTGATTGATTTATAAAAAATAAAAATAAATAAAAAATAAGAATGATTTTGATCGCGTGTTAATGTTAGGGCTTAAGTTGAAGGGTTTAGAAACCATAGAACAGAAGAAGCAAGAGAACTGAATTGGTTCTCAATTCATTTTCACAATCATGTCACTCTGCCGCCTCCTTCTCCGCTCTCTCCGCCGTCCCACCATCGTCTCTCCCATCTCCATCACCACCCGCTCCTTTGCATTCTCCTCCGCCGAAGAAGCAGCGGCAGAGCGACGCCGTCGCAAACGCCGTCTTCGCATCGAGCCTCCCTTGAACGCAATCCGTCCTCCTCCTCAACACCAGCCTCGTGACCCTAACGCTCCTCGCCTCCCTGACTCCACATCGTCGCTGGTCGGACCTCGATTGAGTCTTCACAACCGTGTCCAATCCCTAATTCGCGCCGATGACTTAGACGCCGCCTCCGCCGCAGCTCGTCACTCGGTGTTCTCATCAACTCGCCCGACGGTGTTCACGTGCAACGCCATCATCGCTGCTATGTATCGGGCCAAGAGGTATAGTGATGCTATTGCACTTTTTCACTTTTTCTTCAACCAATCTAACCTTGTTCCCAATATCGTTTCTTACAACAATGTTATCAACACTCACTGCGATGAAGGCCGTGTCGACGTGGCTCTCGAGATTTATCGCCACATCATCGCGCATGCTCCTTTTGGTCCTTCATCAGTAACTTACCGTCATCTCACCAAAGGTTTGATCAGTGTTGGTCGCATTGATGAAGCTAATGATTTATTGATCGAGATGTTGGCTAAAAATCATGGTGCTGATTCAATGGTTTATAATAACCTGATATCAGGTTTTCTTGAACTTGGTAATTTGGATAAGGCTAATGAGCTTTTTGATGAGCTTAAGGGAAGGTGTAGTGTTTATGATGGTGTTGTCAATGCTACTTATATGGAATGGTTTTTTAAGCAGGGAAGAGATAAGGAGGCTATGGATTCGTATAAGTCTTTGATGGATCGCGAGTTTAGGATGACACCTGCGACTTGTAATGTTTTGTTGGAGGTTTTGATTAAGCATGATAAGAAAAAGGAGGCTTTGAAATTGTTTGATCAGATGTTGGATAATCACACTCCTCCTAATTTTCAAGCTGTTAATTCCGATACTTTTAATATCATGGTTAATGAGTACTTTAAGCATGGTAAGTTTGATGAAGCCCTTGATACTTTTAGGAAGGTTGGTACCAAGATAAATTCTAGGCCTTTTCTAATGGATGTTGCCGGGTATCGTAATATTGTCTCTAGGTTTTGTGAGATTGGGATGATGTCGGAAGCTGACACATTGTTTAAAGAGGTATGCTCCAAGCATTTGAGTGCGGATGTGCCTACTCACACTGCTATGATAGATGGATATTTGAAAGTGGGTAACATTGATGATGCTTTGAGGATATTTAACAAGATGGTGGATTATGGTTTGAGGGTGACTGCTACCTTCGGCAATAGGGTTTTTGATGAATTGATTAAGAATGGTAAAGTTATTGAGTGTGCTCAGATTTTGAGCAAAATGGGAGGACAAGATCCTAAGCCTGATCCCACTTGCTATGAGGTTGTGATCAAGGGACTGTGTGCTGAAGGTTTGTTGGATAAGAGTCAGGGGTTGTTGGATGAGGTTATGAGGTATGGTGTTGGGGTCACTCCTGCCTTGCGTGAATCTGTGACCGAGGTTTTCAAAAATGCTGGGAAAGGTGAGGAGATTGAGAGGCTGCTAGATACGAACCGAATTGGATACAATTCCCGTCCAAGACCTGCATACCGTCCACCACCGGCAAGGTCCCCTTCTCAATTGGGTAGAACACATAGCCCAACTTATGGGCATCCACAACAGCACCCACCACTGCCTTCTGCTCAGATGGCTGGAGTGCACAACCCACCTTCTGAGTTTCCATCTCAAATGGCAGCACCTCAGAGATACCAAACACGGTCTTCTCAAGTTGCAGGAACACATAACCAACCTTCTGGGTTTCAAAATTCCCCTCCACACACTCGAATTGGTGGAACACACAACCCGCTTTATGAGTTTCCTTCTCAAACAGCAGCACATCAACGATACCAAACATCACCTTCTCAAGTGGCAGGAACACATAACCAACCTTCTGGGTTTCAAAATTCCCCTCCACACTTTGATACTCGAATTGGTGGAACACACAACCCGCTTTCTGAGTTTCCTTCTCAAACGGCAGCACATCAACGATACCAAACATCACCTTCTCAAGTGGCAGGAACACATAACCAACCGTCTGGATTTCGTGCCCAAATGGCAGCACAGAATTCCCCACCACACTTCGATACTCGAATGGCTGGAGCAGATAACAACCACTTTCCCTCAGGATATCCACCTCAAATTTCAGGGCAGCAACGCCCACCACTGTCTCCTCAAATGACAGGAATACACCATCAAACTCCATGGGGAGTTTCTCCTCCAATGAATAGGTCTCAAATGCCAGCAACTGGACCTTCTCATTTAACAGGGCAGCCTCACCACCCTCAATACCAACATACTCCTCGTATGCAAAGGGCATCTCCTCAATCAATTGCAAAGCCTTATACACCATATGGGCCTTCACCTCAAATTGATGGACATCAACCTTATGGCCTACAATCTGGGCCCCAGCAAACGGCGGAGAAACTTTATCCACCATCAAGATTGACTACTCCAATGTCAGGGCAACACCATCCACTGTCGGGACCATATCCTCCAATATCAGAGCCATCTCTTCCATCACACGGATCATCGGCCCCAGGAACATCTTCTCAGAATACAGGACCATATCACCCATCATCAGGAACCCCTCCTCACTTTGAAGAATCACATCAACAGCAACTAGAAGTCCCTGAACAAGTTGCAGTCTGATCATTGAAGTTTAGGCTAATTCTTAGTTTTGCTGGTTCTCTTCAAACTTGTATAAGAGTTTGCTCTATCATTTTATATTGTTAGTGTCTTACGATGCTTCTGATGTTCAGAATACTAGGTATTTATGTGTTTGTTTATACAGGAATAATTTTTTATTTATTGGTCAGGGACATGTATTGCAGGTGTTGATGACATGCTATTTTAATTTATTCCTGTAATTCAACCAATTAATTATTAATACAGCACAACATGTTATTGAATCTTCTGATAAGCTGTTTAAAGAGGTCTAATTTTGCATTGGAATGTAATTGATGCTATATTACCCCTTCTATGGTGGTTGAGTTATTAAATTTTGTTCTCTTTCTTCTGCTGTATATATATATATAATTTTTTTTTTTTTTACTTTCAGCAAACTATCAGTTTCCTTTTAATCAATTTATTGTCTTGTTCTCATGCTGGGATTTTACCAATTTGATTGTGGTTCATCTGGTTCACATGGGTGATAATGTTATTTAAGGCTGTTTGGGACAGTTTTACAATTGTTTTGGAACATTTCATGGTTTGAATTAGTGGATGAACAACTGAACAGCAGATATCTTGCTGGATATATAGCAGTCTGTGGGGTGTGTTTGGTTGGCTCACTATGCTGGAAAAATAGTCACGGACATTTGACTTCTCTTGGTTTTTAGCACATCAAGGGAATGGGGTGGATTCAAATATAGGAAGACTTGGTAAGTTGCTGAGTCAATTGCTTAGTTTGATTTAAATAAACTGTTTTAGACCCTGCAACCACTCTACAATGCACATTTTGTGTTCATGTCTGCTTCAATCACACCTTGTGAGTTGTGATAGTCTGACTCTTGCAAGCATAACGTAATTGCTACCACACAATTATATTGTTGGTAACCTGGTTTTCTAAAGTCACTATCAATTCTTAATCTTCTGTTTAGCTTCCTGTTGTGTTTTACACATGCCCATTGGTAACTTTGGTGTGTATTCTGTGTGGTTTGTTTTTGTAGACAGGTTTCTTAGCTTTAAATGTATGGCAACCAAAGGTTGTTTGGGGTAGGCAAAAACAGAAGGTGGAACAACGTGCTGCTGAATCTTGGACATGCGCTTCAGATTTAACCTAACTTTGTAAGCAACAAATTATGAGGTTGGAGATGTTCTATGTAGTGTTCATGTTTGCATATAATATGTTATCTACAAAGGATGATGAGTTGTTGTTACTTATACAAAATGGTACCCGGAAAACTAAAATGTGTTGGCTTAATGCTGCAATGGTTGTGAGCCTCTGACACGAATTCATTCAATATTTGTTTAAAAATCAAAATTATTTTGTTGCCTAGCATGAATTCATTTTATATAATTTCTAATATGAGATGATGTCTTCTTTGTGTGTTTAATCATGTTGCTTAACTGTGTATTTCACCTTTTTTTTTGTTACTTATGGTGGTTGTTTTGTTTTTTATTCTTATCATGGCAAATAATTTGAATTTGGTATTACAAAGTGAGCTTGAGAATGTATAGAAAGATGCTATGAGAACATTGAATTCACTTGATTTTTGAATCTCATAGAGTTTGGTGTTCTATGTTAAAAAAATTAAAACTACTACCATAGGATGAAGCAAGTGTTTTAGAATCAAGTGTTGTTTGACAGGAAGATATCTCTATAGTTGAAGACATGTTACTTGATGTAGTGTGTTTGTTATTATGTTATATTACTTTATCAGATTCTATGGATGGTGGTGTGGCTATGTATGAGTTATGTTTTTTTTTCCCTTGTTTTATGGATGGTGGTGTGGCTAGGTTTGAATTCATACATTGAAGATGATGAAGAGTGATGCTTTGATGAAAAATTTGGCCAGGTTTCTTTCCCCTTCACATATTTCACTTTTCCCTATTTTCGTTTTTTAGATCATTTTGTCTCATTCTATTTTTGTTAGGCAAATTCAACATTGTCTTTTTAACCGGCTGTTTGCATCGGTCTCTTAGTGTATTTATATACGTTCTGGACTGGTGTGGTGCCAATATGCCTTCAAAATTATAGGTATCTCAACCAAGAATATCCAATAAGGAATTGGAAGCGCTAAACACTTCAACATGCAAGAAAGTACAGTTTATGCATGTTGATGGAAGTAGTAGAGATTTGATGATCGCTAACGGCTTAGGGGACTTGTGTTGATATTTACTGTGACAAAGGTTTGTAGTATGGCAATTTGCGAAAAGTTGTAATGAGTATTGCAATTGGTAGTGTTGGCACAATTGTGTTGTCTCCATTCATCATTCATTAGTAATTTTAATTTTTCATCAAATGGCCAAGTTTGAATGCAAACTTAGATTTTTTTTACAATCAAACAAATGCAAACTTACAAGGATGACACAAATAGAAGGCTTCATAAGCAATAGTATTAGCAAGTGCAATTAGCCTGGTGATATAACTTCTTTGTAAAAATAAAAATCTCTAGTGTATGATTTTTAGGATTTGATATTCTTGCATCCAACATCCACCCTAACAACAAAGCTCTAAAAGTTGGATCTACTAACTTGATGATAAAAAGCCAATTTTTTTTGAAAAACAAGAAGGCTTAACGCTAGCTTCCATCCAACCTACCAACTCCTTTCAAACTCAAGTTAGATACAAATTTAGAGCGAGATTTCACAATGTGAACTTCTATCCAATTATGGATCATGTTAGTTATCTTAATATTTTTTGTTAATTTTTTTTTGGTTGATATTTTTATGTGTCATTTACTATAGATTGTTTTTGAATTGGATTCTTAACGGTAATTTTATCCATATTAATTAATGACAGTAATATCTTTTACATCTATCTTGTCTGTGCGACGCACGTGTGCGTGATCTAGTCAATATTAGTATGATCCACGTTTCTATAAAATCACACGTGTTTGGAAGTAAGTACACATCCCTAAGGTGTTTTTTTTCCCTTCCGGAAGTATACTTCCAAAATGATTTTGAGGATGAAAAAAGAAGCTTCCAATACTTTATTGTGCAAAGTTGAAGTAAGTGGGAAGCTCTTTCTCGGGAGTTGAGAAATTCCTATTCCTAACCAAAGAGGAAGAAGAAGAAGAGTGGCACACACACGTTTTCTTATAATCTTTCAACTTTTAAGAATTATTTAATTACTCTAATATTAATTTTCTTAACTAGTTAATTTTTGCTGGACCAACAAGGAAACGCAGCTAACAATTATTCCTTCTTTGGCTAACCCCTGAAAAATCCAAAATACAGAAGGGGGAAAAACGTTGAACAACACTATTGCTAGTATAGTGAACTGAAACAAAATTAATATTTTGACAGATACAACAAAGCAATAATCAAAACAAGAATCATAACAAGCATATCCACAATCCCTAGCTAGTAAACCAGTCCTGAAAGTTACTATAAGCTTAAAAGGTCACTGCCATATCAAATTCCAAACTTCAAAGTAATTTAAGTTACATATCAACATGCTATCACTAAAAAAGAGATCAATTAATCTGAAACTGTAATTTTGACGACATAGCAAAGAAAAATATTACTCCTATGTACAAGGTGGAAATTAAGAAGCAATTGTTCTGTTTTGCCTATTGAGTTCTTTATAGAAGTTGTTAATGAATTCTTCGGCTGCAATGTCCACTTGATGACAACTCCCTTCGTCTTCGAGAGTGAAAGGCGAATCAGTAACCCTTAGTTGTCTTCCAACAGGGCTTTCCCCAAAACCAGGCAATGTCACCAAAGGAGAATTAGCCACAGCCTCTACCTTTTCATTGTTCAACATCATTTCAATAAATACCTTTTGAACAGCAATATTGTTATTCATGATGGAAAAATCGTTGTCTCGTTGGCGCCGTGACTTGGAGAAGCGGCGGCTAGAGTGGTGGAGAGGGTTGGCAGGAGTGTTTCTGCAGCTGAATTCGTATTCGCATGGAGAGATGAAGGAGTTGTTGTCGGAGCGACATGTGAAGGAGGAATAATAAAGTTGATGGTTGAGCATGAGAGTGTTGATTAATGCTTTTCCAGCAAGTTTCCCACGTTTGAGAATCAAATTGAGGTCTACCATTGTTTTACTCTTGGCTATGCCTTTTCTTATAATGAACAATAATACACGTACCATGTTCCATAGCTTCTTTGCCACCACACCTTGCCTTGCTTCAATTTCCATTTTCTGAGACTACGATGATGAGTATGTTATGTTGTTTCTTTTGTCTGTATAATTAAAATAAAATAAACTCTTGTTGTAAAAAAAAAAAAAAAACTCTTGGAAGAGGGTCGTGAGGGAGATAATGGTTATAATGGTGTTTTGGGGTGTGATGGGGTTTGAGAGGGTTGGAAGCTATTTAAATGGGTGCTATGCAAAGCAACATGTTTTTTTTTTGTAGCAATTCAAGCAACACGGTTGTTTTTTAATTGAATTATACTACATTGGTTTTAAATTATAACCCAACAAATCACCTCAATGAAGAGTTAAAATTTCATGATTGACAACACTTTTATTAATAATAATTTCTACTTTTTTAATATATATTCTTAAAATATAAGCCAGCAGGGATTAAATTTCCTGTGAGTAGTTGTGTGTGCCAATATTTTCAGGGCGACAAATGTCGGTTAAAAGCTAAAAAACCCGATAAAAATAACGCAGAAAAGCAACTATGAAAACATCGATAAACATCACGTTCACAACAAATAAAGACATGAAATAAAAAGTTCTACTTGATTAGCATCTCGAAGGACATGGTTTCCAAGATACGGTACCACCTTAAGTGTTGAATCCTTTTATAGTCCATATAAAATTATCAACTTTCAGTTTTAGTTTCTATATAAAAAAAAATCATCGACTTTTATTTACAAAACATTTTTTTAGCAACATTTTTTGAAGAAAGAATAAGTTTTTTATTTTTTTAATTATGAATGGAAGTTATAACTTGTTATTTTTGGTTAGTGAAGAGAGTTACATAACCTTTTTTTTTAAGGAAGTTACATAACCTTCTTAAATCTTACCTCTAAAATTCTGTTATTTCTCTTCAAACCGCCCTATCAAAATAAACATATATTGGAAGATTGAGAAGATCATTGGAAGGTCACTCAAGTTCTTTATAATTAAGTGGTTGTGTATAAAAGGGAGGAAGAATAAGTGGTTGAAGTTGTTTGTGCATTACATGGAAGTTAAGTTGCAGTGTAGTAGAAGGTCTCCATGAATTGATGGGTAGGAGCTGATATTTAATTACTACTAAATCAATCAATTCAATTGTTAGCATAATAATTAATTGAAGAGATGATTTGGGTGGCGCTGTGTTCTTGCAGTCAAAGATTAGCATTTGCCGTAGAGACTAAGCTACAATCTAATGACGCATTTGATCTCAACCGCGTAATATTACCCACAATTTTCATTAGTATCATCGACCGTTTTTTTATAATTCATATCCAAAGAATTTCAGGTAAACGTGATACATTTACTATAAAAAAAAAGGTAAACGTGATGCATCAACACATTGAAAATTTTAAAACCCAGTGAAAATAAATATAAACATATAATACTTGGTGAGACTTTGATTTTTACTTTACTTTATTTATGAAAAATAAATTGTATTATATGACTCATCAAAATAATAGCAAGAAATATAAATTTTAGAATTCACTTTAGTGAGCCACGAGTCCCTGAAACAATCCTCATTGCAAATCATTGAATAAACAAAAATGATATTTCGACATGATTTTGACACTATATAAAATACAGATACTTTTAGGACAAAATTTACATACAGTACTCTAAGTATTGTTGGTACTGTTCTCGAATAAAAATTAGACACGTATCCAATTCATTCCAACTCGTCTAACACCGTGAGTGTTCGGTTACTAAAACAACAATCTGAAAAGAAAGAAAAAAGACTGAACCTTAAATTAGAAGAAGCTTAACCGACTGAATGTGAAAACGGTGGGCATGTGATAGAAGAGTGAGAGAGGATATTTGCGGAAGGGAATCATTCCAAAAACTGAACGACGTTCTGACTATAACCTCCACAACAACGACGGTAATTTATTATTTTTTAAGATTTCAAGTTATGTTATGAAACAAACCATTGTCAAGAGGAAGGAAGGAAGAGAAATCTTGCAGAGAACCCTTTTTTTTTTCTTCCAACGGTTGTATCAAAGGAGAGTAAAAGAGCAGAGGATCTTTCAATTATTTTTGACTCAGATAAATTCCACAAAAGAAAAAGGAATATTGGTTTATTCTTGCTCTCTAATTCAATTGGATTTCGATGATGAAAGCAGTGGGTAAAACTTGAAAGAAAGTCTTACTTATTCTAATCTTAATTTGAATTGAAACAGAAGGTATGGATGGGGTGAGGAAGAAGACGTGGATTTAATTACGTTTTTTCTTTTTCTATTTCAAAGAATTACACGGCGTTAAAGCCACCAAATTTGAGTTGAGATAAGTAGCATACGTGTCCAATGTTTATTCGAGAACAGTACCAACGGTACTTGGTACTTAGGGTACTGTATATAAGTTTTGTCCATAGTTTTATTGTGTTTGAGTTCAGAAGAGAGGGGGAAAATTGATATAAAATTTAAAATATTACAAAATATGCTCGGGGTAGGGTGTTGTGGCTGATGTCTAAAAAATATTTTGATGAAAAAAAATCCTCTATGAAAGGAAAAATAAAAATACTAAAATGTCACATAATTCATGAGTATATTCAAACATGAAGATTGTTTTTTGACTTTCAATACTTCCTAAAAACACAAGTAAAAGACTAAAATATCCCCAACAATAGTTAACTATCGCTGACTTATAACTAAAAAACACGCCGACAGTTAACTGCCGCTTGATTTTTTGATCATTTACTTGTGTTACTAAGACACAATGAATATCAAAAAAGCAACTCTCTTCAAACATAGATACTCCCGCCATGACCCGTCCAAGGACAAAAAAGTTCAATATAATAAATAGGAAAATGCAAACAATTGTCTTTAGGTTCTTCTTGAACAAGAATTAAACCTTGAATCGAGCAAAATTTGTTTTTTTAATAAACCTTATGTTATTATTTATTTATTAGGTCATGCTAACAAATATTTTTAGGACATTTTTAATTATCTTTTAATCGAACTCTAGATTATCAATAGCACTTTTCTTGAGAATCAAAAGCTTAAAAAAAGTATAAACCTTACATTGAAAATAACAAATATTTTTTAACATTCAAAAAAATTGAATACATTTTTTCACCATTTCTTAAAAGAATATTTCTATTTTAATTTTCTTAACAAGTGTTCTAAGAACACTCTTTAACATTTCTTTCTTCCCTTATTTATTTTACAAAGGTTTCTTTTCCAACATGCCGTTTTTCAAAACCCTACAATTTATCTGGAGTTTAAAATCCAACGTGTAAAAAATGGATGTCCAGATTTTAAAATATGACAAATCAGAATAGTTTTGAGAAACATAGAAGTTGAAAAAGAAATTACCATTTTTGAAAGCATCACTCTAACGTTTGTTCAGTTTACGTCTCTAAACATGTTGGTCCGGTCATGTGGCTATGGTCTATACTGATCTCATTCCTCAAAGGACAAGAGATCCATAATCATCTTGCAATCCCTTTCACTACAATATGATGGCTCCAACAAGAAAAATTAATAATACCCCATTGTCCGAGAAAACTATATATAAGTTCTTGCTTGTCATGTGTTTGTTTTTTGTGCACCACTTCATTTTAATTAACATGATAAAATCATAGAAAAAACACAGTCACGCCAATCATTCTCCACAGGTTGTATATGGTACCATGTGTGATGTGTCATTATCTCACGGTTGCAAAGCATTCCAAATGGAACACCTATAATAACTCCCAGCAATCATGAGACATGAATCATAAATAGCAGCGACTACGTTTAAAACCTGGCATTCTCGTACGTTATCGTGCAGATGCCTGAGTCATCAAACATCAACCTTATCCACGTATCTAAATCCAAAGTAATTTGATTAACAAAAATAAAAAATTTCGACAGAATATAGCGGCTAGAGTTAATGCGTTTCACAAAAATAAAAAATAAAATAGATAGCTAACATATGATATTTTTTGTTTAAGGACGAACATAGTGGTATTTGGTCCTCCTCTTATCAATTCTACCGTTAATTTTGTTTCGGTTGTGTTTGCTAAAGTTAATGCGTTTCACAAAAATTAAAAAAAAAAATAGATAGCTAACGTATGATATTTTTTGTTTAAGGACGAACATAGTGGTATTTGGTCCTCCTCTTATCAATTCTACCGTTAATTTTGTTTCGGTTGTGTTTGCTTCTTTATAACATCTAGATGTCCATCAAAAACAAATTTTGAAGGCAATTTTGTGGAGTATTTCGAAACACCAAAATGATAAGATTTGAAACAATATACCGTTGAATATGTTTCGATGATTTGTGAATGGGCGAACACTTTTTTCAATAGTTGGGTCAAGCCCATCTTATGAGGGACCACTGTCCTACTCAGACCCATCACACTGAGATAGTTGTATAGTGCAAACCAAGTGCAAGTCGTTATAATTGTAATATGGGTGTCTCTTTCTATCATGCTTTAAACAAAGTTGATCTTAGTATGTGGATTTAGGATGGTCGTTTTATGCTGACTAAAACGGGGTGGTTATCACCATTACTTGATGTTGGTTTGAGAGAGGCACTCAGACTGTTGTCTGCTCTTCAATGGATACACGACCTTCAGCTGGCCAATGTGGATTTTGAGATGAAATCAAAGGTGGTTGTAGACCGTATCTATGGTCGTACATTCATTGTCTCATATTTTACTTCAATTATTATGATTGTCGGCACCTACTTTATTCTGATTTAAAAACCTCTAACGTTGAGTATATTATGAGACAAACTAATGAAATTGTTCATAGTTTAATTAGGGTAGCTTTATGTCGTGCTAATTTCTGTAATTTCATTCGAATTTTATCTTGTATCTCTACTCTTATTTTAAATCAAATGCATTAAGTTTTCTGCTGCTACAAAACTATTTAACGACGAAATAAAGACAAATTAGTATTTTTATATCTAATTTTCTTCATTAATACCTTTTGAAAAATTCGTCCTTATAGTTCATTGTTTTTCTTCTTGGTTCTAATTTGGATCATCTTTTCTATGTCAAATCATCTATTTTATGTTGTTGTGAGAATTATTAGAAGACAAGTGGCATATATTGAAAGTCATAAATCTCTTCAGTTGTAGAACGGATGTTCCATGTGTTTTACAATTAGCATAATTGTTCAAAGTTATTAGATTTGATTAATATAGTACTTGGCAAGTGTCTAGCACGGTGTAAGTATATATATTACTAGTACCAGGATATGATTTGCACTTCTAGACTCAGAACTTCTTGCATTTTCTGTATTTGTGCAAAAATTTAGGGTAGTTTTGTCTTTGTAATATACCACAAGTCCATAACGACATAACATACATACATAGACGCACCATTCTCTTGATAAATTTTAGGCTCAATTTACTTTGTTTTTATTTTATTTTAAAATCTTTCAAGTTTATTGAAATGATGTTGAACAATGAAAACTTCATGATGGAAACATCATTGTGTCGTTGGCGTGACTTGAAGAAGTGGCGGCTAGAGTGGTGGAGAGAATCGGCGGGGTGTTGCTGCAGCTGAATTCATATTCACAATGTGATAAATTTGTTGTGAGAGTTTATAGGGTCGGAGTGACATGAGAGTGTTGATTAAGGCTATCCAGAAAATAATACACTTCCCATGTTCCATAGTTTCTTTGCTACGATGTCTTGCCTTGCTCCAATTTTCATTTTTCTTAATGTTTATGTTGTTTCTTTTATTAATCTACCTATATACTCCATATATATGACTATAAATAAACACACTCTAGGAAGAGGAGCAAGAGGATGAGATTGATTATAATGTTTTTGGTCTAAGATGGGGTTGGACCGTTGAAAGCTAGTGTTGTGCAATTTATTTTTTGGTAGAAATTCAAGGAACATTGTTGTTTGTTAATAGTAGCAAGACCGAATAGTTTGCATCTCTAATTTCCCAAAACACTTGTAAAGTCAAGCCAACAACAGAGAAGAATTTTGTACCCCACCAGACAATGAATCAAATGGCTGGAAACTTGGGAAGAACATATCTCGGTTTTTCTTTTAAACACAAAAGCCCGACAAAATTCTAGCACAAGAAAGCAAGTGCAATAAAACAAAATAAAGAGAACAGAAACACAATTTTTTCAATAAAACCAATAAGCAAACACATTCCCAAACTTTTCGGATTCAACAACGAAAATGACATTGTAGTTTATGGTGGATCAAACCATGCTCTGATACCATGTTTAATATAGAATCAACGACAACAAAATTACTAGGGAGGGTAGGGCTTCATTGGAATGAGAAAAATTTATTGAATACAAAATGTACTCTAAGAATATATATAGTGAAATATAAATAGACTAAACTATTGTTAGCCTGATTACAACCAAAGACCCCATTACATACCGTATAATTGACTACATGTGAAAAAAGTAAACTCGAAATTATGCGGACTCCACTTCAAATAAAAGCAACGACCATTTCACAACCATCAATTGAGTGAACAACATATGTGAGGGTTCTAATACACTTGAAAGATCAAAAGGAATCCATTTTGACCTATCAAAACTAGACTCATGTGTCAATCTCTGGATGGAGAGTCCAACAATGAGAATCATCTTTCCAGCCTGTCGTCCTCCATCCAATATTTGGAAGTTTTCATGGAAAGCCTCCTATGCGAACGGTTTGGGAGTCCAAAGTGGACATTAGCATTCCGGCAACAAAGGGGTCCATTTCCATCCTTTTGATCTTCCAACTAATCTTAGGACCCTCGCACTGTGAAATTGCCGTTGCTTTTCTTCATGGAGGAATGTTGGATCCTACAAAAAAAAAAGACAATACTCCTCAGATTAAAAAATCAAATCAAAATGAAAATAATAGTGAATATGAAATGAGGCTACCCTCTTAAAAAAATTGAAAAGAGGTACTTGCATAGTTTTTTACCTTCATTAAAAAGAACACATATCACATTCTCTTCCTTATTTTTGGTTTTAATCAAAGAAATCACACTTGTTTGAGAAAAAAAAAACTTGATATGATAGTCCTCCGTTGCATCGTTTGTAGATCTAGTAGAGGCAAAATAATACAAAAATTTAATAGGAGAAAAAAAAACCAACACAAATTTAATTAATAAATTACAAAATCAAATGAATAACATATTGCTAGGGTACAATAAATTGTACTTGATAAACCCCTGCCTAACACATCATTGTTATAAATTCAATGATTCATGTATACATGTGTGCGCCTTTCAAAACAAATTATATATGTGTTTGAACAGATCTTACATATATAATAGTGATAAATAAAAAGATTTATAATGAAAGACCACTTTACCAATTCTCTGCAAATGCAAGATAATAAGGACATATAGAGATGGAATTTTAGAGAAACGGCGCCGCTGGCTCAATGGAATTGCGAAGTGAGCACAACTCAACTTTTACAAGGGTTTTATAGGGGAGAGTCGGTGTTTGGTATAGTTTTTTAGATAAAAAAAATACACAATTTATATTTAATTCATTATACCAAAGCGAATTTCACATGTAAAAGTGAAATAAAATTACATCTAGAACATTTCTTTGACCAACCAAAAGAAAAACATTAGAGTATTTATTATGTTAAAAAGTTAATTAAATTTATGATTTTATAACTTAAATTGACCTATTGCTTTAATTATTTTTTAAAAAAGTTAAACTAATCCACTTAAATTATCCACAACTCTTGTTAGAATTCGTATTAGGTCTTGTTCATACGATGTTGGCTTAAAACATAGGCAACAAACGTTAACAGATTTCGAGTGTCAAACAAAAAGAATAACTAGATATCACAATAGTGTGAATTCAGTCTCTAAGAGCATCTCCAATGGGAGGTCCTTACTTAACAACGAACACTCCCCGTTAAGGACTCTTCATTGGAGGAAGAAAAAATGAATTCATATTAAGCAACGGGTCATTATATAAGAACTATCTTTCTCTCCTGGAAACTAACAGATACCACGTTTAAAATAAATAATAAGATATGTACTACTTGTTCCTACTTACAAAAGAAGTGATAAATTATGTGACCCCAGTTTAAGTATTTTTCATTGAAGTCCATATTTGAATTGTCATTGAGTCCTTAATAGGCGGTGGATGTTGCAACTAAAGAGACATACGAAACTGGAGAATGCAAAAACTTTCCCTCTCTTCGTATCTACTCAGCGAAAAACTCAATTCAAAGCATAAGCTAAATTTCTCCGATAAATCCCCAAACGTAACAATTGTATACAATTCCTAGGTCAGTATTTAATCACGGTTCTACATTTTCAACTTTCACTTTCTAAACAATTGTAGAATTCAGCTACTACTAATATTGCATCCAAGGTGTTTGAATAAAGTCCTGAATGGCTTTCCAATCACTTTTCTCTAAGCATAAACTCTTATCCTCTTACTTTTTCCCTCTTGTTCGACACAAATTCATTCATTCTTTTCCAACCCAACAAATTTCTGCGCCATTATTACCTGAACTTGTCAATGAGATATCGCGTATCGTAAGTGATCACCGCCATCCTCGCCATGACTTAGAACTCTCTCTAACTCCATTTTCAACACAAATATCAACAGATTTAGTTGAACAGGTTTTGAAAAGGTGCAATCATCTTGGCTTTTCAGCTCACAGATTCTTTCTTTGGGCTAAATCAATTCCGGGTTTTCAGCATAGTGTTCAAAGCTTCCACATTTTGGTTGAAATCTTAGGAAGATCTAAGCAATTTGCCATACTTTGGGATTTTCTTATAGAAATGAGGGAGTCTGATTCTAGTTGTAAAATCACTAATGAAATTTTCTGGATCATTTTCACTGCATATAGCCGAGCTGATTTACCAGACAGTGCAATTCGGTCTTTTGTTAGAATGGATGAATTTGGAATCAAGCAGAGTATTATTGATGTTGATTTGCTTTTGTATACTCTATGCAAAAAGAAACATGTCAAGCAGGCTCAACAATTTTTTGATCAAGTGAAGAGCCGTTTCTTGTTAACCGCAAAAACTTACAGCATTCTGATTAATGGATGGGGTAAGATTGGTGATTCGGAGAAGGCCCGTGAGCTGTTTGACACAATGCTTGAGCAAGGATGTAATGTGGATTTGCTTGCATATAATAATTTGTTAGAGGCTCTTTGCAAAGGAGGCCATGTGGATGAAGCTATGGATTTTCTTAATGATATGTTGTCAAAGAAAGTTGAGCCGGATGCTTTTACTTATTCAATATTCATTCGTTCTTACTGTGATGCAAATAATGTGCATTCAGCTTTCGGGGTTCTTGACAAAATGAGAAGATGTAACCTTTTGCCAAATGTGTTTACATACAATTGTATTATAAAGCGACTTTGTAAGATTAAAAAGGTGGAAGAAGCATATCAATTGTTGGATGAAATGATTTCTAGTGGATTAAAACCAGACACTTGGAGTTATAATGCAATACAAGCTTACCATTGTGATCATTGTGAGGTCAATAGGGCTCTGAAGTTAATATCTAGAATGGAAAAAGATGGCTGTCTTCCTGATCGCCATACGTATAATATGGTTCTAAAATTACTGATTAGGATAGGAAGGTTTGACAAGGCAACTGAAGTTTGGGAAAGCATGGGGGATAAGAAATTTTATCCTTCTGTCTCGACATATTCCGTCATGATTCATGGTCTTTGCAAGAAGAAGGGGAAGCTAGAGGAGGCATGTAAGTACTTTGAGATGATGATTGATGAAGGAATACCACCTTATGACACTACCATCGAAATGCTAAGGAATCGGCTCTTGGGCTTAGGGCTTTTGGATAACATTGAAATACTTGCTGCTAAGATGAGGCAGAGTACATCATGTTCAATCCAAGAACTGGCAAATATTATGATTGGCGTTAGATCTGCTCGAAATACTTCGAGACGTGACGAGTCGGACATAGAAAGTGATTGAATAAATGGTCATTTGTTTCTCAAAATTGGTAGGTTGGAAGTATTTTTATTTATGAAAATTGCTTTATGCTAGTTTATGTGGAGTTGCGTATCTTCTTACATCAGAGTTTGCAATGAAGATTACCGTTCTTAGTGAAATGATTAACTGATGCGATTAAAGGTGCTGAACAAATGTAAGTTTTAAGTATCTTTGGACAACTGGTAATAGACTAATGATAAACATCAATAATGTATTTATTGTTGTGGCATTGCCTTTCTCATATCCCCCTTTTAAGGCTATGTTTGATTGATGTAATGGAAGAAGTTATATGGGATGATATTCTGTTTCATTATACAGGTTATTTACCAATGCATATGATTGTAAAACAAGAGTTTTCCGATTTAATTCAGCCTCGGAGACATCGACAATGAAACAATATGGCCCCCGTTGTCCTAAATTTGCTTTTATCGTCACCGGGATTGATTATACACACGCAGCTTTTCATGCAATTGGATACCAAGGAATTGCAATGGTTGTTATTGTAAATGCTAGTGGTAGACTGGATCCTTCTTCAGTCCCTGCTGTTTTGAAGGCTTTGTATAAGTGATTTAGAGGATTTGTTGTTGTTGTAGGTATTGGCCAAGTAGTTAATAACAGGGTGAACATAGCATGTGTTTTAATCACTCTTAATACATGTCCTTATGTAATTTTTTGGGTGAAAGCTAGTGAACCTGATCTTGGTACCTTACACCATGCAATGCCGTGGTCTATGACTGTAGTTACAGGCTAATTAGTTCATACAATCCACCCTTCTTTTTTTTAACCTAGCCACACTATCCTTGTATGTGTGCTATTAATATACCAGTATTTCACCCCAAAAAAAATATACCAGTACATAGTCTCTTGATTTAGTGCCACACACCCTCTGTTTGACCAAGCTAGTGTTATCCTAAAAGATAGTGTGCTAAGGGCTTTCTTTTAAGATAGTGTCCTAAAAGATCAGCAATGCCCTTAGCACACTATCTTTTAAGATAGCAAGAGAAAGTACACTTCCATGTTTTTTTTCCTTATTTTTCTGTCGATTTTTTATGGCACGAGACTGGATGTTGAACATTATTTGAAGAGAACTGCTAAATCCAGCGAGAGAAATTATCCAGAAACGATCACGAATGATAAATTAGCGAATCAAAAAACAGGGATTTACGGAATTCACGGCATGCTATTGAAAAAAGGATGATGTCATTAATATAAACTTAGGTGGTAAACACGTCGGGACGATTTCGCGTTGCTCCTTTTCGCTTTAAACAGCATTTCGCTTATTCTAATAGCGTCTTCATGATTCTAATAGTGTCTTCATGATTCATTGACTTCATGATTGTGTGATTTGTGATTCCAATAGCGCCTTCCAAGAATGAATGAGTGATAGACTTTTCTTTCTCTAAGTGTGAATGAATTTAGTCTACAACGTTTATTTCTAATTGAGAGGTGGTTGAGTTTGAATAGCGAAGCCAAGACCACAATTCAATGTGCAGTGCAGGGTATTAAAATCAATTTACATAGAGGATGCATTTTTCTTTAACCATGAACATGTGTGATGTAATTCTCCACATGGAATTTTAAGTTCAAGATATTTTGCCCCGCGATCACTAGTTGCAAAGTTTGAAGGAGGATTTCATTTAGATATGCAGCTTTCTTTGTCTTGGACCTGAAAAACTGTATACTCCTTTTAGTCTTAGAAATGCTAATTATTAATGTGATTGTTATGCTACGCATGACATTTTTTTCTTGGCAATCCTTTTAGCTTTGTTGAAGTAGTTTAACGTTTGTGTCAATCGAGCCAGATGTACACATATATCCAATATTGTGAAGAAAAAAAATTATAGATTAAATTTAATGCACTACTGTAATACATGATTCTTATAATCGATTGAATTATAATTTATTGACAGTGTAAAAAGTTTCAGTGCATGAGGTTAGGTTATTTAAAATTTGATCAACTACTTAAATGAATTTCATTTAACTTGAGGATTAGTCTATGTAGTTACGCACGGGTAGGATACCTTTGTTTTACTAAAACTTGATCAATTCACATACAGCCAAACATGACATAAACATGTACATTTAGTCAATTATAGAGTGTCATAATAAATGTTTAGTCGATAACTTGCATTTGCATGTTGGTGCTTTGAAGATTATGCCTAATCTTTGGAAATTAGGCCCATCGTTCGTGGGTCAGCACTGATGCAATCTTCATTCAAAATATCATCGAATTTGCCCTTGTTGACTTCATTTGCCACTCTTGTTTACCTCGTTGTGTGACGGACACTCTTAAGGGGTATTGTGGAAATGACAAACAAAAAAGTAACCGCTATATTGGGGAACTTCAACGACCCTCTTGTACTTTCATGATTTTAGGTCAAAGAATAATTTAAAACCACAAAAGAGTGAAAGATCAAACACAAACAAGAGAGAACACAAAACACCAAGATCAATTGGAGGAGACAAAAGGTAAACTTGTTCCTTAAGAATTCCGTTCTTGCTCTTTATTTCTCCTTTTAATTTTCTCTGTAACAATCTTCAATTTTTATTTATTTTTATATGATAGTTAAGAGTAGTAGAACATCATATTTAGGACTAGAAATGTTTACATATTTCATGATTATCCTCTCTTGTTGCAATTGAAACCTTTATTATTTGCCAGAATGAACATGTTAAACTGCTAACTTGACATGTATCGTTAGAATCCTCCAAATATTAATTTGATCTTTGCAAGATGTTGAATCATATGCAGAGAAATGGAGTATCAATCTTTTGGAAGGTACCAAAAACCAAAAGGATCCAACATAATACAGGTATTGAAGTTGATGATAGTTTTGGCTATTTGTGTCTGGTTTCTATATCAGATCAAGCACACAGAAACAAAAAACTATGACAGTCAAACCAAGCTTGCTGTAGGAAGTGGAGCTAAATTTTTTGGACGGAAAGGGATAATGTCGCGATCAGATGAAGGAGCTTTTCCTGACTCAGGAATGCTAGATTCTGTTGGAGAAGTAACAAATGAGTTTAATAAAAGGGATGACAAAGAAAAAGGAGTACAGCTCAGGGAGCTGCAAAATGATATGCATGTTAGAATGAATGCTAAATCAAAATTCTCATTGAAGCAGAAGGACGAGGATATTGAAGAAACCGGAATTAAGGAGAAGGGAAACGAGATGCATAAAAATGTGGTAGAGAGTGCCGCAAATGCTGACGAAGAAACAAATGAGGTACAAAGTTTTCATGATGAAAATGGTGTTCCACCTGACTTTACTGATGAAAACATTTCAACTTTTAGCAAGGTAAATTGGCTTAAAAAGATAAATATTTATGAAGTCACATATAAAAAGATCAATATTTATAAAGTCACATATGGAGAAGATAATGATGTTGAAATGAATTTGGACGACGGATTGATGAGTGCTGCAACAGCCATCGAAGAAATTAATACTGGAAGTACTACTCATGTTTATACTTCAGGTTTGCAATCAATAAATAAGTGGAGATAATTTGGTTTTATGAAAATTGTGAATCTGTATCTCATCATTCTAAAAAAAAAAGTAATTCTTGAGGTTTAAGACCTAGAATTGGAGAATGTCTTTTTTTCTATAATGTATGAACACGTATGATGTAATTATCCACAAGGAATTTTAAGGTACATATCTTTTTCTCAAAAGATCACTAGCTGGCTAGCTGCACAATTTGCAGCTTTCTTTGTATCGGGCCTAAAAAACTGTATAGGCTAATAAAGTAAGAATTTTGCTCTCCCCCTACACAAAACACTTGCGCCCTGCAGTGTTGCCAAAAATACTCATGCGTTAGTTAACTAACGCAAGTGTAAAACTATGTGTTGGTTAACTAACGCTACGTTACTTAAGTAACACATGTATAAAGAATTGCGTGAGTTAACTCACGCGGCCATTAGCACATGCGTGAGTTAACTCGCGCCCAGTCTGTGCGAAAAACCAGGAGAGGCAGAAACCTCTATTTTCCCTAATTTTTCAATCCTTCTTTCATACATTCATTCAAGCATACATTTTTCATCATTCATTCAAGCATTCATTCAATCAAGCATTAACTCATAATTATATTACGAAAAATAACAAAATAAAACAACGGAATAAAATAACGAATAATGTCATAAAAACGCCAAAAAGCGCAAGTGCAATAGGATTACAACCAAATTCAATAAAATGTCAGAAAAAAAAGCTACACAAGTCATACTGGTCCATCCCGTGAACTCCTACTCCTCCTCCGTGGAGCCGACATCTTCTCCAGCATGCTCCACTCAGACTGTATGCCCTGCATCAAGCGCATAACCTCCTCTGGATTATGAAACACAACAGGATGTCCCATTGCACCGTCCACTCTGGCCCTGATGTTGCTGATGATCTGGTATGGGTCGAGAGGATGTCTGCCCCACTGTTGCTCAATAATAACCTCCTCGTAAGGAGGGACACGACGAGGAGGGGCATCAACTGCGTAGTCAAGAATGGCCGCAGGGGGTTCAGGATAGGATGTGATACTCTAACGAACCATCTCATGTATATGAGACCACGACTGGTTATCCGGAACCGGATGACCCCTCAGCTGATGGCTGAGGACATGTAGAGCAAACTCTGTGAAGGTCTGGGCCACGTCATCCGCCGCAAGACGCCCAATGTCTGTAGAAGGCCTGGAAATAGTCTGGACATACCCGTACTGCCTAAGAACCCGCTTTGACAAGTGACGAACCCTCCTGTCTCTGCCGGTCATGATCCATCTGGAGTACCAGCATATGTCCTGAAATGGGGTGATGTGTCGTCGTCTCTCGTACGGCCTCCAGGTGACATGAGAATGGTCCAAGGAATCAAAGGCATCTCTGTAGTGTCCAGGATTAGAAAAGCCCCTGAGAGGTCTCCATTGACTCACAAATGGAGCAACAGTAGGGTCGTACTCGTCATCATTAATCCTCCGAATGATGTTTGTGAAGTGCGCCAAAGTCCATCCCTGCAAACACAAGGAAACAAATATTTATATCAGCACTAGTATTATGTAAACAATTAAACATTTACGATCCAATAAGTAAAAAAGAAGAAAAATAAATATTACCACAAGCAAGGTCATGCAACCACCTCAGGAGGCCACATATGAGTCGGATGTAAGAGATAACTGGTCATATAGGAAAGCAAGTCCCATATCACCCCATGACCAGCTGTCCAACTCGTCCATATCTTGCAGCGCAAGCAGTCACAATAGATTAATGTTTTTGTTGTTCTTGCCAGAAAAAATGGTCCAGCCAAGCAAGAGCAACAAAAAACGCCTTAATGCAGGCCAGCCTAACTTGAGCTCGCTCGTCTTCCTCCTCCTGTGTGTCAGGCTCAAGCAGCTAATTAGACCTATTCAAGAGCTCCTCGTAGCGCCTCTTCAATACACCAAAATTGATATGAGTAGCACCCTGTCTAGTCATCTCCTTAGCGGCAGCCTCCGCTGTAAAAAGTAGGTCCACTTGCATCATCTCCATCCCCTCCTCACGGGTTGACTCTCTATCAGGAAGGAGCCTCCCAATAATGGGGATGCCTAGGAGACACGCAACATCATCTAGTGTGATGGTCATCTCCCCAGCATGTAAATGGAAGCTGCTGGTCTCCTCATGCCATCTCTCTGACATCGCATAAACGAACCTGTGAGAGATGTTCTCGTACCCACTAGTCAAGAGGGGAGTAAGACCGGACATATTCACTTCATCCCAAAACCATTGGTTTTGTGCACCCGGCTGAGGCAATGTCAAGTTTTTAAGGCTCGACTTCTCCCCTTGCGAGATACCTTTCACCCAGTGTTTTTTCGAAACTGAAATACAAAAACAAAAAACAACAAACAACACCGTTAAATAAATAATAAGTAAAATAAACATTAAATATATTCTAACATTAAATAAGTAAAATAATAATTAGAATAAGTTGTATAAATAGTAAAAGAAGTAAAATAAACATTCAAATATACTTACATCGGAATCGACCCATATCTTGTATACCACATGTCCACCAAAGTGAGGTAAAAGAAAGCGTGAGTTCAGAAGGCCCCCCTGCATAGTCGTTCGGTCCGGCCTCGTACACCACCATCGGCACCCCATGAGCATGACCCCTGCCATCATGCTGTTGAGGCTGCTCAATACGATCCTGCTGCTGCTAAGGCTCTTCAATATAAGGCTACTCCTGCTCAATATGAGGCTGCTCATGATGATCCTCATACTGATGCTGCTGATACGCATCAAACTGATACTGGTGAGGCTGAGGTTCCTCAAAATGATACGTCTGATCCTGCACCTGCTCATACACCTGATAATCCTGCTGATACTGTGTCGGGTCCACAATCTGGGATGGACCCATCTATGACGTCGATCCCCCTGCAGCATCAACCCTAGCAAGTCTCGTTCCCCCCACTCTCCCTCGACCAGCCATAGGAGGGCGTAATGCTTGTTACACTACTAGTAGGGGCAACCCTCCCTGCCCTAAGTCTGTCACTCCTATCCTGAGGTGGATCAGGTGGTCTCTGAGACGTATTCCTTCGAGACATATCTGCACAACATTTAAAAATGAAAAAAAATCAATGACACATTTTCACACGGACATTGTGTCATTTCTAACAATTCAACAACAACACTAATATTTTGACAGTGTCATTTCAATCCGTAAACTACCACATTGTAGTCAAACTAACTATAATCAACATTAACAAACATATTTCTAACCAATTTCATTGAGACATTTTAACAAACATCTAGAGTCCATATTTCAATCAACTTCAAATCAAACAATTTCAAAACCCTAAAACTATCACATTTCACTCTAAACAACATCTAATATATTATGCCTAACTTAATTTATCACTAACAATCATAAAAACTAACATGCAAGCAAAATTTATATAAACCTAAAAATGTTAAATTTCTTATAAAATTCGAAAATTTCAACAAAAAAAATGCAATGAAGTAGGATAATCATCACTTACTTGATGTTGTGGGAGAAATTGGCTTTGAATGGCGCAAGAATGGTGAAAATCGCACTTGAAGGGGAAAAATTTGTATTTTGAGAAGTTGGAAAAATGAAGGTTTGAGTTGTTGTGTTGCTCTTAAATGACTTAAGTCACGCTGCGTGACTTAACTCACGCAACGCTACTTAAGTCACACATACATTACAACGTGCGTTAGTTAAGTCACGCTAACGCAGGGGCATTATGGTATTTTCAGCTGGATGGAAGCGAATTGTGCAGAGGGAAGAGTAAAAATCATAAAGTAATAATATCAATGAAATTGTTATGTTTAACATCTTTCCTTTCCAATAATTTTCAGTTTGTTTTTTTGACTAATATTAATGTACTAGTAATTGCTATGTTTGCCATTTTTCCTTTCCAATGTTTTTCAGCTTTGATTTTGTTTTTTTGTGACTAATATAAATGTAATTGTTATTTTGACATGTTTCCTTTCCAATATTTTTCAGCATTGTTTATGTGGCTTAATTTTCTTTGCAAAACCAGTGTTTGCATATCATAGTACTAGATGATGGTCAATTTACACTACCAAAAATAAAAAGATGATGGTCAATTTGCATTCTCCATTATTGGCAACATTTGGTAGAGATATGTCACACGCTAATACATGTGTTACCATAATAAAAAAATTATATAAAAAAAAAAAAACAAGAATTGAGGAAAATCTAATATGGTCGTGATTTAATGCTCACTAGTGAGGGTAATTCCATTAGTTCAAAAAAAAAAAAAAGTGTCTAAGGCTAGGTTTGTTAATTATAA
>Ga0315914_1001724_pt1 | contig 33239 bp, 21 predicted proteins | sample MpolenodulesMG_FD_203920 | JGI IMG/M metagenome (GOLD analysis project Ga0315914, IMG submission 203920) | Medicago polymorpha root nodule microbial communities from Los Angeles, California, United States - elongated nodules | ecosystem: Host-associated > Plants > Roots > Nodule | place: USA...
CCCTCCCCTCCTAATTCTCGAACCAAACGGACCCTAAGGAGGAAGTAAATCTATATATCTATATTATATAATAATCTATATACTAACCATGAAATTTAGAGGAGAGAGAAAATAAGTGTAAAAAAATGAGATAGTTTTACAACAAAAAATCTCTTTTATGTAGTTATATACAAAAAAAATTAAATTATTTTAAAAAATATGATTTTTATTCCGATAAACAAACATAAAATGATTCAGATTTTTTTATATATATTATCTCAATAAAAATAATCTCTAAATTATTAAATTTTAAAATCACTTTTATTTTAATCTGTAACGAATGTAACCTATGTGACTATTTGTTATAACTTTTTTAAGAAAAAGAATAACTTATTTAAAAAAAAAAATCAATTTAAGGAGTATTGTATCCGTTTGATATAATTTAAAAAAAATTGAATTTACAAACAAACAAACAAAAGAGTTTCAAATAAAAAGTTGTTCAGGACAGTTTTTTTTAGATATATATAGATTTATTTTAGAGGAGAGAGAAAATAAGTATCAAATGATGGAAGTGATTTTGTAACAAAAAATCTATTTTATATAGTTGTATCCAAATAAACTAAATTTTTTTAAGTTGTTTTTATTATGACAAACAAACACAAAATTTATTTTGCCTTTTTTAAAAACCTGTAAAATTAATTTCAAAATTATTGAATTTCAAAATTATATATAAAAATATGACAGAAATATTTATTACTCATACTTAAGAAAACACGAGAAAAAATATTTTCACTGAGAATCCTCTAATAAAATATTTTCACATATAAAAATAATAAATCACAAGATTATTTCTCATTGATATAAAACATTTATCACCTATAAACTATACGCGAGATATTAATATTTATTACGAGACATACAAATTTTAAAATTGCTTCTTTTGAAAAATAGTTTGCCTTTGATTTTTGTTTATTTTAATGTCATACAGTAGAATCATCTTTTTCAAACTTATTGATTATTCATTATTATATCCTTACGAGGTATAGCTATAAAAATGCACCAAATAAATGTTAGTCACTAATCTATAAGTCACTAAATAATATTATGGTACAAAAAATAATAATGCTGTACTATTCATACACACGACAATAGTCAATCAATCACTAAATAGTTGGTTAAATTATGCTTTTAACTATGTGTCTTCTAAATAATAATAATAAGATTAATAATAATAATAATATTCCTTCAAAAAAAATAAGATTAATTAATATGATAATTATAATTTAATTTTTTTTAGGAAAAATAACATGGTTGATTAATAATTCCAAAAATATGGAAAAGAAATAAAAACAAAAAAATTTTAAAAATAATATTTAGCATGCAGAATATTTCGTGTTGTACTTAAATTGATGCTTTTGATAATAGAGAGGAGACTAGAAGGCTGATTTGGCTAACTCGGGTAAGGAGGCTAGAAGAAATCCTAGAAAGAAAACTAAGACAAGAAAGGAGTTTGTGGTCACCAAAGATAATAGAGAGAATGTTGGCAACAGTAAGAACCTGAAACTATTGATATAATAGATAAACCAATTGAGAACATTGAGCAAGCAAATAAGATAGCAGCTGATCAGAATATGGATGTTTCTATTATTCCTGAGAATTTGGTACAGGGCACCCCTGATGAGCAAAGAGTTGTTGAAGATTCAAGTGATGAATTGGAGTATGTAGCTTCTGAATTTGTGGAGGATACCCAGCTGAATGTTTCCCCTCTAAATACCCCCAACAAATCAGCCACTACTGAGCACAGTTCTACACAGTGAACATATCCCAACACCAGTTAGAGTTGCAAAAGACATGGAATTTTTAAAAAATTTATGGGCTAACCTTGCTGATCAAGAGCTTGAAAATGATATAAACAGTGAATTACAACATAGAAACACACCTCAAAACAGTCCTGATACTGATAGGATGAATGAAGAATGTCATCAAGAACCATTTCAGGTGGTAAAAAACAGAAAAAGAGCAAAGAAAGCTGCAACAACTAATCAAAAGAAAGCTGCAACAACTAATCAACAAACCTATTAGACAAGATCTAAGGTTGAAAAGCTCAATCTTAGAAAATGAAGTGCATTTACTGGAATGCAAGGGGCCTGGCCAATGCCCCCACCAGATTGGCTTTAAAGAGAATGCTTGCGGAGTATTCTCCTGACTTTTGCTTTCTAGCTGAACCTTGGCTTAGTGTAAATAGATTTCCCAACAATTGGTTTAATAGACTTAATTTAAAAATCTTTGCTGTCAACAATAGAGGCCCGGATGAACCTAATCTGTGGTGTATATGCTCCAAACATATTGATCCTACAATGGTTTTGGTGGATGATCAACATATATCTTTCACAGTGAATGATAATGGCAATAATATTGGATTTTCAGTGATTTATGCATCCACAAATTACATCAAAAGAAGAATGTTATGGAAATCTTTATCTGTTATTCATAACATGCCTTGGACTTATATAGGTGACTTCAACACCACCAGTGGTGCTCATGAGTACAGAGGGAGTTTCTTGCTGCTAAGCTTCCTATGGAGAAGTTCCTCAGTTGGCCTGATTCTCATAGCTTAATACATCTGCCAACTAGAGGTAGCAACTTCACTTGGTCAAATGGTAGAAGTGGTTTTAACCATACAAAGAAGAGATTGGATAGAGCCATTTCAAATCAAAGCCTCCTCAATAGTTGCCCATCTATCTCTTGTTCCATTTTGGAGTGAAAAAGCAAGAATCAAATGGCATAGTGATGGAGATAGGAATACTGCTTATTTTCATCGGTCTGCTAAGATCAAACAAGCTTATAAAAAGATTAGTACTCTCAGGGTTGATGATACATTAATTACTGATCAGGAACAAATTGCAGAACATGTTATTTCACATTTTACTAATCTCTTTTCAAATGAGAATGTGGTTAATGATAATGGAATAATTGAAGAAGTAATCCCACCTTTGGTGACTGAGAATATTAACAGATTGCTTACAATGTTGCCTTCTTGTGATGAGATTCATAATGCTATGTTTGCAATGAATAAAGATAGTGCTCCATGACCTGATGGTTTTGGAGCTTTTTTCTTTCAAACCTATTGGAGTATTATAAAAAATGAGGTTTGTGATGTTGTTCTAGAGTTTTTCTCCAACAATTGGATCATGCTAAGCTTCAATTCTAATATTGTGGTGCTCATTCCAAAAGTTCCTAATGCTGATTCCATTAGCCAGTATAAACTTATTGCAATGACCAACTTCAAGTTTAAGATCTTATCCAAAATCCTTGCAGATAGATTAGCTCAAGTTCTTCCACATATCATATCAAAGGAGCAAAGAGGATTTATCAAAGGCAAACAAATCAAGGAGTGTATTTGTTTAACCTCAAAAGCCATTAACATGTTGCATAACAAATCATTTGGTGGAATCCTGGCTATCAAAATTAATATTGCAAAAGCTTTTGATACCATTGACTGGAGTTTCTTGATAAAAGTCTTCAAAGCTTTTGGTTTTAATGATACATTCTGTAATTGGATCCACACCATTTTACAATCAGCTAAGCTCTCTATCTCAATTAATGGCAAGCAAGAAGGCTACTTTTCTTGCAAGAGAGGTGTCCGACAAGGTGATCCTTTATCACCTATTCTCTTCTGCATTGCTGAAGAAGTCTTAAGCAGAGGGCTCACAAAATTAGTCTATGATGGCCAGTTAAAGCTCATAAAAGGTACCAGATCAGCTCCTATCCCTTCACACATTTAATATGCAGATGATGTGATGCTCTTCTGCAAAGGTACTTCTGCAAATATTCAACTTCTTTCTTAGTTTTTCCACAGATATGCCCAGGCATCCGGTCAGATTATCAATCCACAGAAATCAACTATTTTTGGGGGTTCAATTTCAAATACTAGATTAAATCAAATAGCAGCAAGCTTTGGATTTAATGTTGGAACTCTGCCTTTTATTTATTTAGGGGTGCCCATCTTTAAGGGTAAATCTAAAGCTTCCTACTTTCAGCCAATCATTGACAAAATCAAAGTAAAGTTAGCTTCTTGGAAAGCATCTCTTTTAACTTTTGCTGGGAGATTACAACTTGTTAAGAGTGTTGTTCACAATATGTTAATTTACTCAATTACAATTTATTCTTGGCCATCAAGTTTAATCAAAGAGCTGGAAAAATATTTCAGAAATTTCATTTGGTCTGGTGACTTGTATAGCAAGAAACAAGTCATTGTGGCTTGGAAAACTGTTTGCACTCCTATAGAAGAGGGAGGCCTTGGTATCAGGTCACTCTCTAAATTGAATGAAGCCACAAACCTGAAGTTATGTTGGGAGATGTTAGATTCAGACAGACAATGGGCAACTTTCTTGAGAAGTAGAGTGCTTAGGGGAAACAAATTCATAGGTTATCACATATTTTCTTCTGTGTGGAGTGGTATCAAAGCACAAGCCTATCACGTTCTAAACAGCTTTAGATGGTTGTTGGGTGATGGTCACAAGATTAACTTTTGGACAGATGACTGGTGCGGACCCCCTTTAGTTACTTTACTTCAAATTCCTCACAATCTGCACAATAACCTTCATTCCAAAGTTCAAGATTTCATTTTTAATCGTCATTGGAATGTTCCTATGGAGCTTCAAGTAGCTTATCCTACTTTAATGCACCATATCAGCAAGATCACTATTCCCTGGAGACCTAAAGATGACAAATTCATATGGAAAGACTCCCCCTCGGGTCATCTCTCTCTCAAAGATGCCTATATTTTCCATTGTATTCCAAACAACAAAAAAGATTTGTCCAAGCTAATCTGGAACTCAGCAATCCCACCATCAAAATCATTTCATGTTTGGAGAATGATCCATAACAAAATGCCAACAGATGAAAACCTTCATCTTAGAGGTTTATCTTTTCCTTCAATGTGCAATTTGTGTGGCAAGAAGTCTGAAACCTCCAAGCACTTGTTCCTGTAATGTTCTTTCTCTCTGTCTTTATGGAATTGGCTCACAAACATAATCAACCTCAATATCAACCTAACATCAGTGCTAACTATCTTGGATATTTTCAAAAGAGGATGGAGTCCACAAGGGAAGTTGGTTATTGCTTCTGCAATCATCAATATTTTGAATGCCATTTGGTTTTGCAGAAACAATGTCAGATTCAACAATACCAAGCCTAATTTTAGAACAACACTGAATATGATAATTGTTAGCACCTCTATCTCAGACAACTTAACATCTTTAACAACAACAAACTCCATCGCTGATTTTGTCTTGCTGAAAGCTTTCAATGTTAAATGTCACCACTCTAAAGCCCCCAAAATCATTGAAGTCATATGGAACCCCCCCTATTTAGGATTGGATCAAATGCAATATTGATGGTGCAGCTTTAGGATCTACTGGTCTAGCAGCTTGTGGAGGGATCTTTAGAAACTGTAGTGGACTATCTTGGTTGTTTTGCTTATAACATTGGGATTGCAAATTCTATTTTTGCTGAAATTGTTGGTGTTATTTTGGCTATTGAATGTGCTCACCAAAGAAACTGGAATCATTTGTGGATTGAAACTGATTCTATGTTGGCTTCCTTGGCTATCAAGTCTTCACACATTGTTCCTTGGAAATTAAGGAACAGATAGGATAACTGTTTACTTATGATTGGGAATATGCATTTCATGATCACTCACATCTTTAGAGAAGGCAATAACTGTGCAGACAAGTTAGCCAACCTAGGTTTAACTGTGATAAATTTTACTTGGTGGGACTATGCTCCTGTAGAAATTTTGGCGGATTTAACTAATAATAGGTTAGGTCTTCCAAATTTCCGTTTTGGTTAATGTTTTGAGGGTCAGGTTTGGCCCCCCTCTTTGTATTATTTTCTCTTTTTATATCTATTTTTATAGGTAACTGTCCCCCCGGACAAACCTTTTTGCCAAAAAAAAAATGATGCTTTTGATAACTTTGCAATTGATCACCAACTCTTGCACACAACACCAAACCAACCAAAGATGATCTATGTGCTCTTCTAAAATCAAACTAAGACGAAGTGCTTCTCTACAATCAAACTAAGGGCCGGTTTGTTACGGATTGAAATAAAAGTGATTTTGACATGAAATAATTTGGAGATTATATTTTAGAGATTTTATGAAAAATCAGAATCTATTTTGCGTTTGTTTACCACAATGAAAAATCATTTTTTTTTAAACCAACTCTTGCACACAACACCAAACCAACCAAAGATGATCTATGTGCTCTTCTAAAATCAAACTAAGACGAAGTGCTTCTCTACAATCAAACTAAGGGCCGGTTTGTTACAGATTGAAATAAAAGTGATTTTGACATGAAATAATTTGGAGATTATATTTTAGAGATTTTATGAAAAATCATAATCTATTTTGCGTTTGTTTACCACAATGAAAATCATTTTTTTTTAAACAAATAATTTTATTTGTTTTGATACAACTATATAAAAGGGATTTTTTGTCACAAAATTAGTTCAATCTTTTAAACCATATTTTCTCTCTCCTCTAAAAAAAATCTATTTTTTTAGAAGCTGCTCTTAACAGCTTCTCATTTGAAATTGTTTTTAGATTATTTTTAGATTCTGACTTTTTAAAAAAGATGTAACAAACAAATATAAAACTCTTAAAAGTGATTATTTTTAAAAAAAAGTGATTTTTTTCTTAAAAAAGTTGTAACAAACGGGCTCTAAGAGGAAGTGCTTTTAAATTTGCCCAATTTCGTGTTTTCATTGTGTGATTAATGAAGTAGAATAAAAAGTAAATCGTGGAGAGCAATTGTGTAAATCTATAGTGAAAGAGGAGATCAACGAAGGAAGATCAAATCTTTTTTCAAAATTTTTTTAAGAGAAAAACAGTTCATACTGGGATATGTCGGCATTGAATTCGGAAAATATATTTACAGAAAGATTTAATTTAAACCACGGTCTCCTATTTTATTTTATTTTTGTACTCACTCACTGTAGAAAAAACTTTTTTCAAATAAATTTCAATTTAGATATGTGAATTAATTAACCATCAACCGTGTAATTTTAACTTCTTTTAAAAGCAAAAGTCGAGCTTGATAACGTAAGTTTGTGACCTAAGTAGGGCATTAAGATGATGGAAAGTCCGTGTGCCAAAAAAACTTCTTATAAAAAAGGGAATAGCATTTTTTTTACCCTGATTTACCATTTATTTCTCCTCAATTTTTTTTACCATTTATTTAAACTCTTTTATTTTAAAATTTTATCATTTATTATCTAATTAAATAATTGAATATTATCATAACTTCAACTTTTTTTGGGATATCGTAATTTCAAATTTGAGATATAGTTTTAAATCAAATTTTATCTGATTTTTAAATCGGTCATAACAAATTAAATCTAAACTAATCCAAATTCAAATTTAAATTAAAATATTATAATCTACACTATATATAAAAACATAAGCAACAGGGATTCACAAATCTTCCAGACGTAGAGCACGCAAGGCCTTGAACCCAAATACATTACCTACAATGGAGGTAAACATGTTAGTAACAGAACCTTCGTCAAAAAGGTCTAAGGGATAAGCTACATACTCAATGAAATCTTCTTTTTGAAAAACGAAATGAATTCCTATAATTCTATATTTAGTAATTCCTGAATTATGTCATCTGTATTGAGGATCATCAAAATAAGCCAAAATACTATTTCTATGAAAAATACCATTGATAGGTATTTCAATGAAAACACCAGAAGGGTGCATTAATTCCAAAATTACCATCAACTTTCAATACAAAAAACACACATTGTTGAAATAATATTCATAAATCCCTATTTTTATTTTAAAGATGAAAAAATATATTTAGATTTTGTTTTATAATTGAATTCTGATATTGTTGTATTTAACATCTTTGTATGAGTATTTTTAGTTGCAGGAACTTAAACTAAAAGGATTGATATAACTAATTCCCTAAAAATTATTTGAGACTCTAATACAATGGACAAAGTAAGAAATTAATGGATAAGAACGCAGTGGATTAAATTGGATATACTTGCCCAGATTAGTGCAACATGTTGGCATACACTAGTTCAATACAATAAGTGGTTTTGATTCTTGGTTTTGATTGTCTCCCATACCATCTACTATCCAATCAACCAAAAGAAGCAAGTACAAACAAAACCTTCCTTTGGCCGTAAATGAACTAAGGGAAAAGATGTGCCAGCTTTCAATTGGAAAATATCTTATGCTAGATCCACACAAAAATTGACACATGGAATTGCATGCATCACAATTGGCTGTAAAGCTTTTGAAGCCTCACACATGTGAGAAGAAGCGAGGGCAATTAGAAGATTATGGTACATGCAGACACGTGGGAATGACAAAGAGAATTTGCAAACAAGAGAGATTCAAAACACATGAGGGACCACAAGTCTTTAGTGGTTGGTCCTTTTACACACATGTGGGACCATGACAAATTGGATTAGAATTGGCACACGTGAGACAAGGCTAGCTCAATTTTCTTTGTACAAAGGTTGGGACAACAAGGAGCAATTATATTATAAGAATACATGCACACATGTGAAACATGATGAGTCATACGCTCCTCACGTGAGAGCAAAGCAAGCTTGTGCCTATAAATACCAAGTCATCAACACAAAGGAAGATACCGAATTTTGAGAAAGAAAAGAAGCATACACTAAAGCAAATTCACAAAAGCTCTCTCTCATTTATTTTTAGTTTGTGTTCTAAAAATTGCTCCTTTTGTTTTGAGCTCTTTTTAGTTTTACCACAAATATTTTATTTAGGTCCAAGCAAGAATTTAATTCTTATTGGATTGTAAAGCTTGTAAGTAACAAGTGTGTAAAAAGACAAGAGTAAAATCACTCAGTTGTAGGAAAAGTTCAGGAAGATCTAGCAATAGTAATTTGTACTCGTTTGTTCTTTTTAGTTGTAAAAGCAAAGGTAGATTTACTCGTTTGCAGGAGAGATCACTTGGATCTAGCAAGGGTAAATGTTACTCATTTGTGAACAAGAAAAAGAGGAGTTGTGGTTAACGTTACTTAACACAACTACCTAGTGGATAATCTCACACTTATGTGGGGAGTGGAAGTAGCCGATATTTGACGAACCACGATAACTTTCGTGTGTCATTTCTCTCATTTGGTCAAAATCACACACCTCACACTTATATTGTTATTATTGATTTACTAACAAATTAATCGTGATTGCTAAATTAAAAGAAAATTTTTATCAGACATATTTTAAACAAGTCACAATTCAAACCCCCTTTTTTTGTGAAAATATTTTGCTTCACACATATCAGATAAATAAGAGTGAATTCAAATATTAAAATAAAAACTGTAACCAACACGATATGAGTATATATATGTCCAGTTTTTTTCTTTTATCATTTAAAAAGTGTAACAAACTAGATGAGTACATTCATACTTACTTTTCACTATCTAAATTATACCCTTAAACAATCTTTTCTATAATAGAAAATGTTGTTGGTGTCATTAAAAAAATAAGAATTTAGATTATATTGTTATATTATTGGTGTCATTAAAATAGATAATCATTGAATGTAAAAAACATTTATATTTTTACTTTTAATCAAAATTAAAATTTCATTAAAAAACACTTTTTCATAATTTTTAAATGTTATCGCATTAAAAAGAGCGGAGAAACCGGCGCATTTCAAAGAGCACATCTCCTATCATATATACTCCTCAATATGGAGTGGTTTCAAGGAGCACATTCTAACCATAATTGAGAACTCTTCTTAGCTTCTAGGTAACAGTCACTCTATCAATTTATGGCTAGATGACTGGTGTGGAGGTCCTTTGGTCCATGTTCTTAACATACCTTCACAACTTCACAATCATTTAAAAGATACTGTCAATGTTTTCATTCACAATTTTCAATGGAGGATACCTACTAAACTTCAAGCCATTTTTCCGTCCTTGATGCAGCATATTAACACAGTAGTCATTCCCTCTTCTGGAAGTCTGTCGTTGAAGGATGCTTTTCAGTTTATTTCACCAACTGGAATTCAAAGAAATTGTGCCAAGCTCATTTGGAACCCTGCCATTCCACCTTCTAAATCATTTTTGATATGGAGAGCAATTCATAAAAAGCTACCAACATATGACAATCTTGCTTTAAGGGGGTGTTGCTTGCCTTCTATGTGTTGCTCGTGTAACATGAACCTAGAAACTGCATACCACCACCTCCTTCTTCATTGTCCTTTCTCTATTTCTATTTGGAACTGGTTAGAGAACATAACCAACATCAATATAGACTTGTCCTTCATTTTGACAGTTTTGGATGTTTGCATCAAAAGTTGGAGTCCATGGGTTAAATTGACTATATCAGCAGCAGTGATCAATATCATCAATGTTATATGGTATACCAGAAATAATTTCAAATTTAACAAATGTCAGACCAAACCTCATTGCTGCAGTTAACATGATTATTGCAAATATCCACCTATCTGGCAATCTCACTTCTACAGTCACTGGCCCTGCCATTAGAGACTTTGTGGTTCTGAAAGCTTTTAGGATAGATGCTCATCTCACAAATAATGCTTCAAAAATCATGAAGGTTTTCTGGCACCCTCCCCTATGAAGCCCCGATACCTGACACGATACGGATACGATACGATACCGATACGAAAAAAATTTCAAAATACCCGATACGATACGACCTCAATACATTGTTAAAAAATTAGATTTAAAATTAATAGTTTAAGTGCACAGTGTATAAACATAACTAAAAATGATAATAAACAAACATTCAAATTAATGAAAATGATCAAAACAAGTGACAATTACATATTTTTTTAACACAAATTAGATAGAATATAACTAAACATCATTAGTACCATCCAAAGAGAACATCATAAGTACTATAAAAAAAAAAAATTTAAAAAAAAGAACACCTTTGTCTAATGTTGACTACTTAATAGTTAACACTAATTTATATCGAAAACAAACGGTCTTTTTCCCAATTAGAGAGCAAAGAGAAACATAGTAGAATTCAATTGGTGGTAATGGTTAGAAGAGGGAATAGCTATCACTATGTGGTGACGAGAAACCCTATTTTTTGGGTTAGAAAAAACAATATGTTTTTTTATAGCGCTGCCAGACTTGTAGTTTTATTTCTAATTATTTTATTTTTCTCTTTTTTAAAAGGAAATATGTAAAACAGAAGTATCGGTGTCGAAGTATAAGTTAGCCATGTCGGAGTACAAGTTAGCTGTATCAGATACGTATCAGTAATTTTTTTTCAAGAAAATAAATATTAATTGCCCGATACTTCTCTGATACGCGTATCAGGAAGTATCGGGGCATATCGGTATCAGATACGATTCTTCACCATTTTTAGAGTATCGGGGCTTCAGAGTGTCCCTCCCATTCACAATTGGGTCAAATGTAACACTGATGGAGTCTCTCAGGGTAACCGTGGTCTGGCTGCTTGAGCTGGCATATTCAGAAACAGTCAAGGAGAGAGCAAGGGATGCTTTACTGGTATAGATGTGGCTTTCTCAAAAGAGTCTTGCTAACAATGACACTTGCTAAAGATTTAAAAATAAAAATAATTGATAAATTTTATGTAAAAAAAAAAACTTACATTTTAGAGTTTCAATATGTTGAAGCATATTTTGCAAGATAAATTTTCTTTTTTCAACTTCTTAATTAACAAATACCCTAACATTTTCCTTCTCAAGATTAACTCAATCCAATAGAAATACAACATGTTTATAATATGTGAAGACTTGATATCAAAAATTCATTATATCTAAATAATTGGCATAATAATAAAATGATTAAGTCTTAACTTGGTGGTTATGTGCCACTCACTTTTCTAAGACATCTATCATCTTCCACTCCAATTCTATCGGACCATCAAGAAAGGTTTGACACGTGGAACCGTGATAACCCTCAATTATACAACACGCACCTAAAGCGTATTTTATCAAACACCGCCTTTCTGCCGCCACTTCCGACTCTGACCAAACTCATCACCAAATAATAAAAAATTAACATGTCACTCCTTTCATTAACACCGCCTCAGATCCACTCCCATGCGCACTTTAGCCCCACCCCCTTTCCCATGTCCATCCTACGCCGCTTCAATCTAAACCCCACCAACCACCGTCTCCGTCACCGACTCGCAACCCTATCCGCTGCCGTACGTCAAGACACCACCGTCTGGACTCCAGCTCCTCTCTCCGAGATCGAACCCGCCGCTGAGTCACTCTTCCACGTTTCCATCGACGTTTCCGACGCACCTGAACTTGCCACGTCTCACACACGCGCGGGACAGTACCTTCAGCTTAAAGTCGGTGATTCTCCGAAACCGTCGTTTCTGGCAATCGCGTCGCCGCCGAAGCTTGCGATTAAGCGTGGTGTGTTTGAGTTTTTGGTGAAGAGTGTTGTGGGGTCCACCGCAGAAGCGTTGTGTGGGTTGAAGAAAGGAGATGTTGTTGAACTTAGTCCGGTTATGGGGAATGGGTTTGATATTAGTCGGATCGACCCGCCCGAGAAATTTGGAACTGTTCTTGTCTTTGCTACTGGATCCGGAATTAGGTCAGTTTCTACCCCAATTTGCGTTGAAAATGTTAGAATTGTTATCTTATTATTTTCTAAAATTTGATTTGGTGTTGATAATTTTGAAAGCTGAATTATAAATTCTCTTGCAATGCTGTAGTAAACATGTTAATTTTGTTTGAGCATGTTAAATAAATCAGTTGACAATTCATTCCTTGTATAATTGTCAGTATTAAGGAGCATATTGCATCTTCTAGATTTCTTTGTTTTATTGTCAATCTATCTTCGCATTTCGTATTAGTTATGATCTTGTAAAGTAGGCCCCTTTAGAAATTTTGTGTCCTGTTAGTGATTCATTGGCACTATGGTCTTCAGTATGATTTTGTGTTGCAGATATTAAGATTATGGTCTCAATAATAAAGCATTGTTTCTTAATATATAGGTATTAGTACTACTCTGTTTGTAGTTTTTTGTCATGCTTACATTAGAAACTAAGAAGCTATTAACAATTGGCGTTGCCTTTGGGTTGTGAATGTGTCATTGGCGGATAACCTAACTTATAGACAGTCGAGGGGAACTAGGAGATCTATGTTAATAGCCAAAGAAAGTAAGCGCAAGAGTTTGATCCTTAGAAGGTAGGAACAGTAAAGAAATGGAGAAGAATGATATGGATTGTACTGAATGTACTCGAGGAATCACAATCAACGCAATGACATCGAATCAATATATATAGGGAATAGAAATATTAGAAAGTAAAACATAGAAGAAAAAGAAGCTAAGCACATGTCCAAAGGGAGAAGGAGACTTTTCTTCAATTTTCTTCATACACATTATTGATCATCATTTTCCTATTTATGTACAATCCAAGCTTCCTTGATTTTAGGATGAATAGCCACATGTCAATTTGCCTCGACCAATTATGTTATGCCACATGCTATTTTAAATCGTAAACGACCAAGTTCCCTATTAAGTATATTATTGTTTTTCACTTATATGATGGTTCTCATTTAACTCAATTGTAACCAATGTAGCATTACTTCATTACTCGGCAGTTGAATTTCAATGGTGCTCTCAAAAAATTTGATTTTTTTATTACCTTTTGAATTTAGATATTTTTGGCCAATGTCAGTACTATGAAGTGTTCCAGCCATGGCTGTAAAAGGGAAAGTTTCCTTCCTTGGTAGACTTGTAGAGTGATTGGCTTGTCTTTGTCTTGCTATTCTTTGTTCCTTTTTCTAAGGATAATATTGTTTTGTCCTTTTCTTTGAATTCATTGTTTCTACTGATGGTGTGTTTTTCACATTTGAGCTGTTACTTTGGACCTTGAATATGATTTTGAATGTGAAAAACACTTTGAACGGTAGAGTTAATGTTGCAATTCTATCTGGCCTTTGCATGTATATCACTACTTACTATAATTGTAATGCAATATGCTATTAATCCAATATTTTCGCCTTACTCACTTTGATGTTGGGTGTTACTCATTTACTTTCTTGTGTGCAGTCCAATTCGGTCACTTATTGAGTCAGGATTTGATGCTGGTAAGAGGTCTGATGTGAGACTATTTTATGGGGCCAGAAACCTGAAGAGAATGGCTTATCAGGTTAGTTGATTTGTTTGTTGGCCTTTTGACAATACAAAGCCTTGTGATCTGTGACTCTGTACTAGAGCTTTATCTTACAATTTTCTTTTTATGTTATAGGAGAGATTTAAAGATTGGGAGTCTTCCGGTGTCAAGATTGTACCTGTATTGTCTCAACCAGATGATAGTTGGACTGGAGAAAGTGGCTTTGTACAGGTAAAGTGTGTGGAATTTTGGATTAGATTTTTTGCTTGACTACCTTCAAGTGGGTAAAGATTGTTTATAGACATGATTACCTTTGCAGGCTGCATATACGAGAGCAAAGGAATTATCTAACCCTTTGTCAACTGGTGCTGTACTTTGTGGGCAGAAACAGATGACTGAGGTGCGTTATTATTGCTATCATCTTTCATTGTCTAGCTACATAGCCGCTGTCTTTCTTGTTTAGTTACAAGATGAAACCTATCATAGAGTAAGAGAAAGACGACAGTAATGATTGTTTTTAGGGAACCAAACCTACTAGTACTAGGACTAGCTCTGGAAGGAAAAGAATAATTAGCACACCGGCCGTTTCCTAATTAGGTAGAATTTAAATAGAGCCGTGATGATTAAAATGATTAAAATTGCAAAGAATACGACTAAAATTTAGAATAATCAAAAGGAATTTAATCAGTTGATGCACATCGCAAAAGAAAAACTGCCTGTATAATTCAAAAATGCATGTCTCTTTTCTTGGAAGATAAAGTGCACAATCAACAAAAACATCAATTTCCTCTTTTTCTTTCTTCTTCCAACAACTGCAACTACATTATTAATAAATAGGGCTCTGGTCGCTCACTTACTACTTGTGCACTGGTAGAAGAATCACCAAACTAACAAGGTTTTACCCTATACAAATCCAAGACATTATTGATCCATCATACTGTCCAAAATGATGACATTGTTGTCACTCGGGTCTGATCTAATTGGACTAGCGAGGCCACTTTGGAAAGGATGTTCCATGGAGGAGCACAAGGGCATCATCATTGAAGGAGCTAGAGGATGGATTGCCAGTTAAGGTGGTTCTTGGGGGCAGTGAGACAGAAAATGGCACTAACACCACCACATAAAGTATTAGAGGGTTCCAATTGGGAGAAAATCATGGCAAATACTAGGAAGGTCAAGATATTTCCGATGTAACATATCATCTTTGCTTCATTTGATACCTTTGTTCTTTTATTGATATATCTGATGCACAATAAGTTTAGTTCACCCATGAACCAGTTAGCTGCGTCATCTCTCAATATCCATGATACCTTTGTGTCAACTGGTGTTTAAAAGAGAGCGCATCAATAAGTTTCAGCTAGGATTTTACTTGCATTTCATGTTGTTATTCTAATGCATGTCCTTTCAATATCTATGTTATTATTGCAGGAAATTACATCTATTCTTGTTGCTGATGGAGTCTCAGCTGAGAAGATACTTAAGAACTTCTGACCAAAATGGAATTTTGGCATTGTTGTATCATTTTTTGACTTATGCCTTTGCTGAGGATCAAACATCTCAGCATGGAATGTAAAATAAACAATTTTGGAAATTAATTTATATATCACTTTTGCAGTTCAAATATAGGACAGAAACCCACACCTTTTTTCTTAAAAAAATTTGATCTTCTTGTTATAGGAAACTATGCATTATCAGAGAGGAAATCATCAATATATTGACACAGACTTATGGTTGCAATGAGCTTAGCCAAGCTTTTGTTTCCTTCAAAAGGCAATATGTATTTTGTAGCAGTCCTGTTTAATACATTGTATTAGCAGAAAGAAAAACTTTTTTTTTTATCATAAAAAGGTTTCGAATGAATTCTCAAATTCCTCCCTTAAATTGTAGATCCCTGACAAATTGGTATCTGTAATTATAATAATGTTCACAAAAATGTCTGAAATTGTAAATTGTTGATATTTTAGTCCAATTTTTAATTTCTGTTAACAAATTTTTTAAATTATTCCCTTTCGTTGATATCTAAATAATTGATGGTTGAATTAATGAAACTAAATGTCTACATAGTTAATCTGTCAGTGTTTAGGATTTTCTTTTGGACAAGAATCGGTGTTGTAAATTACAACAGTTTTGTTCATATTTCTCTACGCAACTAGAATGTTATATGTTGCACGTAGCGTGATTTGCTATAGCGCCACTACTTAACAATGCCAACAAGAGTACATTTTGTTAATGGCAGATAAGTTTACAACATTAATTTATGTTTGTTAAACAACATGCAAATGGTTGAGGAAGGCAACTCCCTTTAGAGAGAAAGAGCTTTTAGAGTCATTTTTTTGAGTAGGAAGAAGTTTCGATAAACTTATAGACCAAAAAATGTGTCGCTTTGGTACAATTGGTTATACACAGACAGACACACACACACACACACTCTCATGGTGTGTTATACACTGCTGAAAGAAAAAAAAAAAAACAGGTGTAATACGTATTATTTTGAAGCTCGTTACAGGGACTCATAATGTGCATAATTGAAGTAGTCTATGGTGTGTTGTTTTTTTCAACGGCAAATTGAAAATTTTAATGAAGAGAGATAGATAGAAATAATGAAAACCATAACATACACAAAAGAATCACCTTAACACTACAAAAATGATAATGAATACCATTCATAATAAATATAAGGCAGACCGAAATGCCTACTCAAGATTTGGAGTTTTGTCGGATTTTTTTTCATTCCTCGCCTTCCAAACTAGCCAAAGAACCAAAGTGCCAAATTATTACAAAAAAAAAATTACCTTCCACACTGAAGTGTTTGTATGGTGTACAATTTAATTTTTCATCATTAGATCAAAGACACCAAATGTTATGCATCAACTACACCCAATTTCCATCTTCTTCCCCTTCCCCCAGCCTCTTCCTCGTCCTTCACCTTAACAACACTGCTCCTTTCTGTTGAGAGCAGCTCAAATGCTCAATGCTTCTTATCTCATTCCTTCTTCAATCCCACTTCTTAAATTCTCTTTTTGTTTTGTTTTATTCTTCCATAAACTAGTTTCGCTATATTGCTTGATTGATGAAGTAACTGTGTTCTAATGCATTTTTTTTATTCTTCTGTGCAAATGATTGTTTCAGAGCTCTTTTTCGTTTTTGCTGACTTGATTGCTAACTGTTGGCAATTTAAAGAAGCACCGTTGAAAAAAATAGGAACCAATATTACCAAGTCACACTAAGATACAAAGAAAGGCATGATTTTGCAAGCTGTATGTGTAAATTATTCTTTCTTGGTTATTCTATTCTCTAAACGGCTTAGTTGTCAAAAAAAAAAAAAGACCATGAATGTCCTCCGCACAAACACCAATCATATCCGCCATGCCATCTTTCTGTCTATCACAAACTCTATTGCCGCCAACGTATTAATTAATAACAGCATGTCTATCCGCCAAAGCCTCGCCCAATGCCACCCTTAGTCGGAGCTTGTTGACCACTCCACCAAGCTCTACCTTCTCAAATCGTTCTTAGAAGCAATGCTTCACATCCACAATAACTTCTCATAGTCTTGCTTCAAGTATATGCGCTCCACTCTCTCAAGCTTCAGAAGCAGAAATCACTCATCCACAAGTACTTCGCATACTCTCGCCTCAAGTACTACGCCACCATTGCTGCGAGAGGTGAGCAAGATGAAGGGGAATAAGGAGTATATTGGGTATGGAGAGTACCTAATGGTAAAAAATAGAGTTCGTAGACCAACCAAGTAACTTGTGCACATTACAAACGACCGATCAAAATAACCTATATTGATTGAGCAATGAATATATGCATCTTTTATTTACCTATATTGATTGAGCAATGAATATATGCATCTTTTATTTTTGTGGTGGAAGTATCTACGCATCTTTCTATATACAAGTGGTACTACTGTAACATAACTGGTGATCTTGAACTGTAGTAACTAGCAAGCAAGACCAAGAAAAGAAATACAGAATCCCAAGCGAACCCGCTGGACAAAAAAAATTATAACCTTCAAATGCAAAAGGTAATAGCTGAATTATAATAGGAGGATCAAATTATTTCCCATGAAGAACAATAAAAGTCAAGATCGGCTTTCATAATCAACAATACTGTTGACACAACGTCAGACATCAATGATGAAAATTGTTCACAAACTTTGGATCAAGGAATGGATAGACACAGCCAAATCTGGTGAAGAACAATGATAAAATGTTACAGAACATATTATTTTTCTTTGACAAGATAACATATTCTTATAAATCAAGCAATTCGACCATCAATATTCTCAGGCATGGCTCTTCCTTCACAATGACCAGTCTTTTTTTTAAGTTCCAGTCTTGGCTAATTCCTCCTCATGCTTTCCATTTGTTTTTGGTGAGAGGTGGGGAGAGTGATTTCTCTCGTCAACCAGGTGGTGTTCAAGTTTCTTATAATGATGGCGGCGGTTATGGTGATGATGTCCAGAGCGTTTATGCACTGGTTTTTTGCTTTCTTCTTCAGAATTTTCGTCCAAAGACTTCTCTGATGATCGGCTTCTTCCACCACAACCCTGATAATCAGAACCAGATGACCTAACCTCTGTATCATGTGATCTCCTATGATGCTTATGGTGCCTTCTGTGGCTTCTCTTCCTGTGAATATCATCACTTTCATCACTTGACAAATCAGATTCACTAGATTGCAAGTGGCGGTGGTGTTTGTGATGCTTTCCATGACCTCTCTTCCGATCTGAAAATTCCTCTTCGTTACTATAGAAATCTGAATCACTAAATTTTGATGGACGCCGACGCCTGTGCTGCCTTTTTCTCTTGTTGACTTCGTCAGCATAAGAATCGGAATCACTGGAATTTGATCTTGAACCTTGATCTCTTATCTTCTTCTTTTGCTTCTTCTTTCTCCTTCTCTCCTCCTCAGAGCTACTTTCAGATTCATCACTACTAAAATCACTAGACTCCGAAGACCGCTTCTTTGTCTTCCGCTTGGAACTTTTTTCTTTCCTTTTTTCATGATCACCAGAGTCAATGTGAGAATGCTTCTTGTGCTTCCTATGAGATCTTTTACTAGCCCTTTTACTCTCATCATCAGAATCACGATCGCTATCAGTATCAGAGTCTGATCTTTTTTTATGTTTTGCAGTCTTCAGCTTCTTCTCTTTAGCTTCAGCATCAGCCTTTGCCTTGGCAGCAGCTTCCAGCTTCTGCTCCCACTTCAAAGGAGCTTCCTTCCTCTCCAATATTTTCTTCTTTTTCTCCTCAACAAGCTGCATGAACCGCTTGGTGTCCATTTAATATCAATATCCAACTCAAAAACTGCATTATGGTAAAATGATGGCCGGAAGTGCATCTCACAGAAGAGAAAAAACAAAGTTAGTTCTACTATCAAATAAAGTCATAACATTAAATATTTCTAAGTACTAATCACACAAAAACTAATAGTTAGCAGTTCTTCCATGTTATTATACGCAAATATATTTTATACTTATTGGTACAATAAAGAAATAAGACTTGATAGTGCAATAAAGAGATAGGACTTGCTACCGACAGAAAATAAATAAAGGTAAAAGAAAAACAAGATATTGTGCAAACCACTCCCCTCTCTAGCTAACTAATAAAATGACTTACAGCACGTTGGGGGTTAAAGCATATGATAGCTTCAAATAACAGGTTGGAACAAAAGGGTTCAGGTTTTATGATTAACAAAAAGACTTGGGCATATTTTCAACGCATCTATTACCATAATGAAATCAGCTCTCACTAAACAGGAATTTGTCAACTACTACAGTAGAGATAATAATTATGACAGTTGGAAACAAAGGGACTAGACATGAGACGAAATACAAGACAGTTTCAATAACTGATAAATGCAGGATATGAACAGTTAAGAATAACGCTATAAATCAATCACTGCTATTTTCTATACACTCCTATAGGTAAACTACAAGTATTTTATAACCAGTACAAGCCAGCCCAATTACACTGCTAAAATAACACAATACTCTAAACAAAGACAACTCACTTTTCCACATACAGGATAAACGAAGTGCAAAACAATAACACTGCCCAAATAAATATGCATAAACTTTCAACCAATTTTTTTACAAGTTATGAGTTATGACTAGCAGTAGCATCTATGGCCAAAACGAAACACGTATCATCAATCACTATGGTTTTCTACTTTTCTTTATTAAAGAGTAAAACAAACGGTTACCGAATGATAAGACCGAATAATTGAAGCTAAATTGTCCTAAACTATGTCCCCAGCTCATGGCAAATATACTACCCTAAAAAAATAACTTTTAATAAGTATCTTCCCCTTTCAAAAAAATGAAAGTAAGTATCTTCCCCTAAAAAAATTAAACTTTTAAAGTGCCCTACCATGAGAGGTTTAAGGATGAAATTTCGAATTCAATAATACTAACAAAATCACAGTTAAAACAATCCTTCATTCCTTACCTTTTATATGTGAAGAGGAAAAACCCTTTAGCAGCAATTAACCCCAAATCCAGAAATAATCAATCAACAGATTGAAAAAGAATCTGCATCAAATCAAATAAAAAATAATTATAACACAACTCCAAGAAATTATTAGCTTAGTCAAACAAGAATAAGAACGATTAACGTCAAAAAAATATAATAGATGGACAGGAAATAATTGAAATTGAAATTGAAATTGAAAGGAGAACGAGAACATACCTAAAGGAAAAACGGAGGAAGAGAAACGAAAAGCGAAGATAAGCGTGAAATTAGGGTTAGGGTTCGGGGTGGGGCTTTGCTGCTTCGAGAAAGAAAGATCTGAAATCCAATTGATAAAAGAGTTTGGAGAACTAAAGTAGGATTTATATATACACGACACGTATGTCGGTGTACAAGAACGTGGTTCACGTGATTTAATTAAAAATTAAAATTCTTTATAAATTAACAATAACAATGTGAATTAAAAAGAATTCTCAAAAAAATAACAATGTGAATTTTTTTTTGAAGCGAAAATAATGTCAATCACTCCTTAAAAAATAACAGTGTGAATTATTAATTATTCCCTCCTCAAAAAAAAATGTGAATCTAATTATATGTATTTACCAAATTAGATATTTTAAGTTTTTCTTTTATGAAAAAATTAATTATATGTAGTTAATTATTTGAAATTCTTTTTTAGAGAAAAAATGAGAGCTGATCATTGAAATTCACTACAAATTCAAACATTGATCACGGCGTCCTGTCTAAATATATCAATACGTTGCGTTATGATTCTAATTATCATTTTTGGACAAGGTTTTGAAAGAAATTATTTCGCTATGATCTTTTAGTTAAAAGATGATTGTGAAGGTTTTACCCAGATATTTTAGTTGTTTTCAAAACAAAAAAGTGCACACTCGTAGTTAAAAATCAAGTTGCTATATCTGACACATGTTTGATGTTGACAATTAACGGTGATGATGGATACATAGTTCAAAATCAAGTGTTCAGATTCATCATATTAGAATTATTTCATCATAACCTAAAATCGACTCAATTACTTGAGAACTAAGTTCATATAAAGACATCAAAACAATGATTCAAACTCAAAAATCAAAACTAAGCAACTCGTCCTTAAAATCATTAAAGTCCACACTTGAGAAAAGGGAGTGTAACGAGTATCTTTTAACTTGTACTCCATTCATTCTTAAAAAAAAAAATTGTTCTCCAATATTCAAATGATATCACTTTCTCTATAGATAGTCAATTATTCAGCACCTCCAAAATGAAGAGAATACACTCAAAGAAAACCAATTTTCTCAAATAGTACAAATCACAATCATATATTTTAAAAAGCAAAGAAAATACACTCATGCACTCACACTACATCTTTCTATCAATATCAATTTTAGTACATTTTAGAATCACAGTTGCATTTCACCAAAGTGAGATTAAAATCATTTAAAAACTTTTAATAGTTTTTTTTTTGTAAGAATTTTTTTAATCCTCTTTAGGTTGCAAAGAAGGATCAAGTACGTGTTGATAGATCGAATAAGTTGCGATAAACTTGTGCAGGCCTCCCAAGGAATCGAGAACATAATGTAAAGCTCATTGTGACCAAACGTTAAAGGTACAAGAGTTGAGAAACATTCTCAAGCACAATATAGGAAAATCCCATAATCTAGGGGGATTGGACTATCTCACATAGAGTGAACAAGGATAATACTTGTGTCCTTCAAAAAAGGATAATGCTTGTGTGTTATATTCTTTTATCCTTACTCTTTTATTTTCATTTAGATCATTAAACTTATATCACACCAAATATTTTGAACTGAATATGTGCACATCCATACTTTAGAATCATATTTATTTAAACCTTATTCTCATTTGAAAAGGCAAAAATTGGAATCGGTCACAATTCAAACCTTTTTTTTTCTTCAAAGAAGACTTCTCTTTCTTGTGACTATTATTTTTACTTCACTACACTTATAATAAATTATGCTAGGGAGATGTGCACTATAACGTAATTCCTACGACCAAGTTTAGTTTAGTTAAACAACAGTGTTTTGCATGTAGGTTCGAAATACCCACCAGTGGTTTGGCGCTAGCTCAACTATGATGGTGCTATTGATATGAAGAGTGCAGTTGCTGTTACGGGGTATTCTAAAGGATGATGACACATGAATATGGTTCTAAGGCTTCACTCAAAAGCTTGATATTTGCACGAGAGTGACTCCAAGGCTCCCATTGACTATGTTAAAGGCAATGCCTATGGTCCATGAGGTGGTATGAACTCTACTTCAATGTATCTACAACTTGACAAGGAAGAGCTAGCAACAAAATTTTACCACACTTGGTAGGAGAGAACAAATGAGTTGATTGAATGATCAAACATAGTCTCAGTTAATTCTCTTTCAACCTCAGCGTGTTGGAGCATCCTCTTGACTAGTGAACAGCCTACTAAGTTAATACCTTGTTGGAATTTATGTTTTCTTGTTAGTTTAGTTACCATATTTTTTTCTATAGGCCTTTGACACTCTTTATGTCAAAAATAAAAATAAAAAATGATAACAGTCGCTCTTCAAATTTACCATTTCATACAACAACAAAAATAAACCATTTTCCTGCATCTAGATGGATTTTTTTGTTGTTGATGTTAACTCTCATTATAGGACAAAAAACCTAAATAATTTGAAGTTCTAGTATAACTTTGATTAAGAGTTATTACAACCAAAAATTAAATTCGAATCCTCCTAAACAATTAGTCTTTTAATAGGAACTCATTAACCAATTAAAATTAAACACAATTGTTTGGTTTCCTTCAAGATTGAAGTTTTTATTTTATTTAACAACAACTCTCTCTACTCAATAAATAAGGTGGACCATCATCCAAAAATTGCAGCTTAGTTACTTCCTCGCTAAGGTGAAGAAGGTTTCTTTGTAAGAAAGGAGCATCATTTTTCCATTGCCACGTCGACACACAATCCCTTCAAAACAAACAAAAGCTACGCGCACGTTAGCATTCACCATCGAATCATGGCCGCGTCGCAGTCATCCTCCGCCGTAGGCAACACCAACATCATGCTCGCAATCTTCGAGAAGAAAACAAACACCGTAGATCTCTACCGTCCCCTCCGCAACTACATCGCCTTTCATTACTCCGAACGCGAAGCACAAAACCTCGAAGACGATCTTCAAACCCTAAAACAACTCCGTTCCGACCTCGAACGTCACTCCGATCCATCTCTTCCCGCACGACGTGACCTTTTCATAACTTATTTCAAAGCTCTATGTCAAACCGAAACTCGATTTCCGATTTCATCTGAACCTGATCACGTTAACGCACTCACCTTCGTTTGGTTCGATGCGTTCAAACCGAAACAAAAAGCTTCTCAGCAAAATATTCATCTTGAGAAAGGTGCTGTGTTGTTCAATTTGGCCGCTGTTTATAGTCAGATTGGTTTAACATTTGATCGGAATACCGTTGACGGCCGGCGGCAGGCTTCTCATGCGTTTATGGCTGCGGCCGGCTCGTTCGGTTTTCTTAGAGAGAATGCTTCTATGAAAATCTCCGTTGGAAATTCCACCACTCTTGATTTGTCCGTTGAGTGTGCTGGAATGTTAGAGAAGCTTATGCTTGCTCAGGCTCAGGAGTGTGTGTTTGAAAACACCATTGCAAAAGGAAGTACTCCTGGTGTTTGTGCTAAGATCTCTAGGCAGGTCTGGGAATTCAATTCTCTAATTGGATTATGTTTTCGTTGATTTTAATTATGGATTATGAATCATGCTATTGATATGTTTATTTAAGGACTTGTTTGGATTGAAATTGAATAATTTGAGTTTATCTGCTAATGTAAGCATGTGTGAAATTGTTTCGGAGAACTTATGGAAACAACTTATAATATGCTAATAAGCACCGGCACGGATGCCGGACTCGACATTGACATGTTGACACTGGTAGTAATTTGAAAAAAAATGGATTATTTGAACATAATCACATGTGTCGGTGTACCAGACACACCTTTGATCAGAGGTGTTGGTGCTGCAGGGATAACATGTCTATGAGTTGTTTTCAGCTTGTTTCCATAAGCTCTCGGATAGCTTATGAAAACAACTTATATGGGGTCGAGACTGAGATGAAAATAATTTGACTTTATATATATTTTTTTTGTTGTAGAAATAACTTATTCATAAGAACTTATATGATAAGCGTTTATGCTGTAAATGCTTAATTAAGTTGTTTATCCAAACATGACCTAGTTTTGATATGGGTTTTGGTTTTGTGGCTGCGAACTAACTTGTGTTTGAGTTTTGAATTGATGTAGGTTGGGCTGTATTACGAGGAAGCATTGGCTGCACTGAATGTTGCACCTTTAAGTCAGCATTTCGATAAGTCGTGGATAGTTCATGTGCAATTGAAGACAGCTATTTTCTATGCTGAAGCTTGTTATAGATATGGACTAGAGCTGCATGAGAAAGAGGAAATAGCTGAGGAGATTGCGCGGTTGAAGAGTGCTGTTAGTGTGCTTACTGAGGCGAAGAAAAACTCCAGGGGCGCTGCAGCGCAGCTTCTTGATGCGATTAACAAGTTAGAGGTTAATATTAACAGAAACCTTGAAAGGGCTGTCAAGGAGAATGATAGAGTTTACTTGATGAGAGTTCCTCCTGCTAGTTCATTGTCACCTCTTCCGGCCTTTGCTATGGTGAAGCCGATGGTCATGAGTGAGGTGCTGGATGCCAGTAAAGAGAAGATGTTCGCAAGTCTTGTTCCTGACAATAGTGCCAAGGCTCTCTCCAGGTACACTGAAATGGTTGATGGCATTATAAGAACACAAGCTGAGAAGTTGCAGCAAGCTAGTGAGCTAACCCGAGTTAGGCTTAGGGAAATGGAATTGCCGGATTCTATTCTTGCTCTGGAAGGAAATTTTACTCTACCCACAAATCTCAAAGAAGATGTGGAGGCTGTCCAGATCAGTGGGGGGCCTGCTGGTTTGGAATCAGAGTTGCAGCAGCTTAAGGACCTAAGGAGGGTTAATCAAGAACTGCTGGTCCAGACCGAGGAGTTGTTGCAGAAGGAATCAAGAGAAGATGCTCAATTTAGAAGTCAATTCGGCACTAAATGGACTAGGCCTCAGTCAAGCACTTTGACAAAGAATTTGTTGGATAGACTGAATAGGTTTGCAGGTAACTTGAAGCAAGCTGCTGAGAGTGATGCTAGGATTGAGCGTTCAGTTAGAGAACATGCAGCACTGATGGCCATCCTTGATGCCCGTCCGGTAAAGTGTTTTCCTTTAAATTTGTTATAAGATGTTTGGTTCTTGGTATGGTCAAAATACATTTTTTAAGTCATTCAATCTCATTTGTCTTTTATCAGATTGAATCTGCACTTCCAAGTTTGGCAAGGCCAATTATGTCTTTTGATCAAAATGAAGATGCTATTGTAGGGTCTCTCAAACAAAGCTTGGTATGTCGTTTCTGGTCTTGTTATTGTTAGGTTTGGATTTTCAAGGAGTAAAATCTATGACTAATTCTTTACTCCATAGTGTAGATATACCTGTCGTTTATTATTTCGAGTATTAATTTATCCACTTCTAAGATCTGGTGAAGGATAATTATATTTTGGTATATCTTGAAATACAATATTTTGAACGTGTTATGCCTGGTTTTAATTGGTTTTGCGTTGAGGAATATTTGTAGCTATTTTCAGGATATTTAAGCAAAAATGTAATCTGGGCAAACTTAATACTGTAAATAGTTAAATATTTGAGCTTGCAATGCTAAAATTACGGCTGGATCATGGCATTCACGCTCTTCGTAAATTTCATTTAAACTCATGTATGCATGGTAAGATCATAGATCTTACATTATATTGGCTGACTGGTTCAGTGATCCTTTTTATATCATACTTTTCGAAACTATAACATCCTTGCTATGTATATAATGGATTATAAAATCTACTTATCAATTGAGCGTTGAATGGTTTTCTTTTCTTCTCTACTATTCTCTCAACTAGAAGAACAAAGAAATCCTGGAATTAATTTGAGATGTGAAATTGTCTATTTTGGTATATCTTGAAATACAATATTTTGAATGTGTTATGCCTGGTTTTAATTGGTTTTGCGTTGAGGAATATTTGTAGCTATTTTCAGGATATTTAAGCAAAAATGTAATCTGGGCAAACTTAATACTGTAAATAGTTAAATATTTGAGCTTGCAATGCTAAAATTACAGCTGGATCATTGCATTTACGCTCTTCGTAAATTTCATTTAAACTCATGTATGCATTCTAAGATCATAGATCTTACATTATATTGGCTGACTGGTTCAGTGATCCTTTTTATATCATACTTTTCAAAACTATAACATCCTTGCTATGTATATAACGGATTATAAAATCTACTGATCAATTGAGCGTTGAATGGTTTTCTTTTCTTCTATACTATTCTCTCAACTAGAAGAGCGAAGAAATCCTGGAATAAATTTGAGATGTGAAATTGAATGTTGTGTTGATTAGAGCTGAGAACATGAGAATGCATTTTTAATTACATCTGAAATATCTGTAGCTTGTCTTTTAATGGTTCATACTCAATTTTATGTTCATTGATACAGAGGCAACTAGAAACTCTAGGAGCTCAAAGGGCTGGTCTCGAAGACATGCTTAGAGAGATGAAAAGAAAGGTAAGACTGATAAGCACGATTCATGTAATTATGTTATTCAGCTTGCGGAACAGAAGTGAGACTTTTCTGTCTAGTTATAAAAGGCCATCTTTTCCTGCAATGTGCATTATTTATGTTCAAAATGATGGTTTTCTAGCGATATCCAATGATATCAAAAGTAATATCACAAAGCCCCCTGCCTCTAATTTGATCTATAGACTATAGTGATATCATCTGGTTAGCTTTCTTTATTGATGTTTTCAAGGGCCATTTTTAACATGTGATACCAACACTAAGATGAGACTCTACTATTTTTTTACAATATGAGCAATCCCATTTTTCCCTCTAATGATTGCATGTCTAATCCTATTTTGACTTGTGTAATCAACCACCCCTTTTTAACAATCTCTTCTCTTCTGCATCGAGCTTACTTCCTCAGCTCTTTAATGGCCACAACATCCCATAGAACATTGTAGGTTTGGTGGCTGTACATACAAATTTTCCTTTAAGTCAAGGATACATTATTTAATGACACCTGATGTATTTCTCCATTTCAACTACTATACTTGGATTTAGTGATTGACTTATTCCTCTATCTTAACATTTTGTATGATAAGCTCAACACACTTTAAATGTGAGATTTATGATATTTGTATATTGTCCATTTTTTACTTTCAAGCTAGGAAGTATATCTCTTGTTATACTTGCATTTCATATATTTCTATTTTCTACTTAGCTAATGTGTTCCCAAACTTGTCTCCATATCTCCAACTGTCTATTTATATTTTTTAACTCTCTGACGAGGACATTATCTCCCAGAAAAGCATGCACATTGGCACTCTCCCTTGGACACGTTTAGCATGCCTAAAACTAGAATAAAAAGATAAGGGCTCAAAGTCGACCCTTGTTGGACACCTATACTATACCGTATGATCACAGGCAAACCTTTTATATTCCAGCCCTGTGTTCTTGTACTAGTTTTAACACATCTTGATTGCTCAAATGTAAGCTATTCAGACTCCTTTCTTATCTAAAGCCTTCTGCCAAACTTCTTTAAGTACTTTAATCACATGCATTCTCCAAATCCAAAAAAAAAAACTCTGTAGGTCTTTTTGATTTCACCAATATCACTCCATCAGTATTCATACAATTATATAGCTTCCATTGTTGACCTACCCAAGGTAGCCAAAAACGAGTGCTGGGTCGTAGGATCGTCCGATCCTACGTGCCACGGCCACTCGATCGTGCTCCGATCTTGCTCCGGATCGTTTTTGGTTGTTTTTGTGGGCAGATCGAGTTTTTTTTTGCCAAAAACGCATATAAAACGTGATATAAACAGAGAAGTAGAAAGAGAAAGAGAGAAAGGATGAGGAATGAAGATGATATCAAGGATTTTGGTTGCTGTTAATGTCAGATCTAAAACCCTCATGTTTCTGTGTTGTGCGGCTGGAAGAAGAAGACAGATCAAGCTAGGTTAAAGTTGTAGAAACTTATCTCTTGCCTGGGCCCTAAGGCCCAATACTAAATATTTTCCTTTTATAAAACACTTTACTCTTTTAAGGCTCTCTTTTAATCATACACCTGTCTTTCAAAAAGGAAAATAGTACTGGTACTTTTATTCTCTCAACAAAATAAAATAATAATAATATCTAGCTCTTTTAAGTTTTAACAAAACATGTGACCTTACTCTTAATGCACATGACAAGATTTTATAAATTATAAATAATAATACCTTGTCTTTTATTCAACAAAATACCTTACCTTTTATTTAGAAAAAATGTAGTACTACTAGTAGATAATGGTGTCAAAAAATGATAAAATACTATTAATTAACTTAGTTTAATGTTGTAATTTATAAGTTATTTTGTTTTTGTATTATAATTTTTATGTTTTAGTGTGTGTATATGTGAAGTTACAACTTTTCCCTTGAGTGGGTTCTTACGAACCGTGTTACGTTCCCTGACTTTACGTTCCTTCACCAGCCAAACAAACCTGCGTAGAAACTCGTTCCTGACTACATTGGACCTACCAAATTAATTTTCTAATAAGAGCCTCTTAATCACCCTCTCCCAAATTTTCATAGTATGAATATAAAATTTATTCTCTGGTGGCCACTCCAACTTAAGTCCTTTGAATTCTCCTATCTTCTTTACCATTCTTCCCTGCATCCTCGTTTTCCTCTGTTTTTTGCACTCACCCGCATCCTCGTGTTCCTCTGTCTTTTTGCACTCACTCCAGTACCTTCCCTACTATGCTTCATTAGAGTATCTGATATACATATGTGCTGATAATCAACTGCACCATCAGTTGTCTTATCTATGCATCACAGCTCCCAAGTGTGGAGGCCCTGTTTTCACTCTTTATTCTTGCGTAAAGGATTCATAATTCATGATTTTTTTCCTTCCTTATATTAAGTAATTCATTCCTTGTATTTTTATTACCTTATTTTGCAAGATAAATTAGTGGTTGTATTATATTTTATCCATTTAGAGGTTTCTATTGTAATGCTGCTGTAGGTGCAAAGAATTGATGGGAATTTGTTTCCTCCTATGTAGCTTGTTATAATGAAACTATTAGACACAAAAATCATATATGCTTATGATTTTATAAATATCTTCAGGATGATATATTGCCCAAGTTGATGACATCCACCGGTTCTTATGAGGATCTTTTTAAAAAGGAGATAGCAAAATATGACCATATTTCTGAAGACATAGCTCAGAATATTGAGGCACAAGAACAACTCTTGCTGCAAATCCAAGTATGTTTATATCTGGACACCCTTGTAAATAGTCTCATGCATACAAGAAAGAAATATGTCGCAACTATCTAGGAAATTTAGTTTTCATTTTTTGGGGGATTACCTTTTTCCATACATTGGTTATTCACATGGGATTATACTCTTGGAAATACTTGATTTATAATAAGACCTCTCACTTGATTACCCCTGACCAATGCCTAAATAAATACTCTAGCAGAAAATTGCAGACTTGCTATTTTTATATTTCATGCTTCTTAATCTTGATTACCACTCAGAGAGATGAACTAATGTCTGGAAAGGCAAAAATGGTATTGTTGTTGTAAGCAAGGGCATGGCAGACATCCCTTTGTAGTTGTATTGATGGTTATAGACTTTTTAATTGAATGTGATAGATGTTAGAGGAAATCAGGAAAGTTAAATGATGTTATTCTGATAATTGTTTGCCATTGTTCACAGGCTCAAAATGATGATTTTTCTGTTATCTTCAATCTTGAAGATTACAAAGGTAGGTATCCGTTGTTCTTCTCTATAAGATTGAATCGGATTTTTATACTTCATCTGGTTAAAAAGGTTAAATCTGTTTTTGGAGAATATGTATAATGTACATAATACACATACACACACACACATATTTTTAATTTTCAGTAGTGGTAATTAATAAATAACTTGTTAACTTCATACAAAATGCTCCATTTTTTTAGTCCACCCTTCTTGTTTTGATGAATTCCTTGTAATCTTTCCAGCTTCACGTGAAAAATCCTACAAGCAGATTGAAGCTGCCATAGCAAAGTTTCGAGAAATAAAGGACAACATCAATGAAGGGTTAAAATTCTATGTTACCCTGCAGGCAAGACCTTGAGAACTTCCCATTTTATTATTTATATTTTTTCCACAAAGCTAAGCATGCTGCTATCATTGTTAATTTAAATTGTTCCTCGTATTATTTGAATGTTTGGATAGTACTGTTTGGATCACATATTTATGATGCAATAGTATTAATATGCAATTTCTTTGTTCAATTAGGACGCAATCACAAATGTAAAGCAGCAGAGCAATGACTTTGTAATGACAAGGAACATCCAGTGCAGGGAAATGATTGAAGATGTTCAGAGACAAGTAGCTGGTCTGAGTTTCCAGGATAAAAACACAGGTGGCTATAACAACAACTACCCTTCAGTGGGAAACCAAAATCAAAGATCCAATACACAAACAGATCCTCGTCCCCAGAATCCTTATTATCAGCCATCTGAGCAACCACCAGTTTCTTCATATGCTCATCCCCCTCCATCATATGGCCATTCACATCATCAGCCTCCGCCTCCATACCAAATCCCGCCAACATCAACTGCCCCGTACCCACCCCCTCAGGTCCATCAGCAGCAGCCACCAGCAAACCATGATTATGGTCAACCCACCTATCCTGGATGGCGTGGTCCATACTACAATAATGCACCCACACACCCACAACAGCAACAACCTGGTCCTCGGCCTCCTTATACCATTCCATCTCCATATCCTCCACCTCACCAAGGTGGCTACTATAAGCAGCAATAGTGTACTTTCAAATATCCTGTAGGATAAATATAATATATTCTTTCCGATCACTATCTCTTGAATAAATGAGGTTTAGCCACATCTAGCTCTTTGTCTTAAAAGCCTGTGAAAATCTTGTTTTTTGGGAATCATATTTCGGTTTTTTGGGGTATCATATTTAGGTTGCCTTGGTTTGCATTGTCATTGGATTGTGAATAGCTTAAGCATATACAGACAATATTGTATGTATAGTTTGTTGACTGTACTTTGCAAAGGGGATTCTATTTCTCAGTTTTAAAAAGAAACAAATGTGCATCACTACATATTCCTTCTTTTTGGAGTTTTTAAACTGATGATTGATAACTCCATATATATTGCTAGAATCGTCTCTGCCTTCGGCTTGGTGGTGTATGTTTGCATAAAGCCATACTACTGTTTTTGATTACATGATATTTAATTTGAAATCCCTGGATTGTTTGATTCAAACGGTATGGCGTTTCAAAGTGCAGTTTCAATCTCATCCACTTTCACGTTTTTCTTAGTTTGGATGAAATTTTCAAACTTTCCTTTTTATTTTTTCAATAAAGAAAATGTCGCGACTTCTTTAATTGTGAAAACTTCGTAATACATGGCAAATAGTATTATATAGTTGATGTCTCAATTCTCAACTAGAGAGGCTGCCACATAATTTAACCATCAATAAATATTCGGCAGTGGAAATGATGGGTACATAAAGATTAAGCTACCTTCTCTCTCAAAAAAAAAAAGATTAACCTAACTGCAGCATCATTAATTCTGTCACTCCCTGATATAAATGCACTGGCTTTGTTGATTCATTCCCCTGCTAGTACAGAGGAATAAAAAATGATTGAGCGCAGTTTAAATAATTACTCAATGCCTACCGACCGCTTCACACGACTCTGAAGCAGCACACTATATTTTAAAGGGTGGGGTTAACCTGTGCTCTTAGAACACATGTTAAAAAATCTAAAAGAAAAAATATTTTCTAAAATTTTGTACATTCAATTCATTAAAAAATTAAAGATTATATGAAATGCACACATTTCAATAAATTATTTCTACTAAGTTAGCATTTTTCTATTTTAAAATATTTGATTTTTTTTTATAGACGAAATGACAAAGCTATATTATAAACTCACAAACATAAGTGGAGGTATCGGAGTTCGAACTCCGATCATGACATCTGGCCTAACAATTTCGTCATTTTATCAGTTGAGCTAGGATTTCTGGATAAATATTTGATGTTTTAGTATATTTAACATCGTTTTTGTAACCAAAAAATAATATTGTTTTCCCAAATTTACCATTGTTGAAAAACCGTCATAAAACTATTAAAAGTGTTATGACCTTTGTCTTATCACATGTGAATTTAATCATAAATGAGGACAATGTGATTTTGAGGACATAACACCAATTACTAAAGAGGTATATAAATTCAGTCTAAAACATACAAATATTTGAGTACTTTAGTTACTCTTTAAGATTTGTGCCAAAAGCTAAAACATCAAGAGATAAAAAAAAATGGAGGGAGTATGAGTTAAGAGGAGTCGGTGTTGGGTTATTCGTTCAGAGAACCATAAAATGTTTCTCGGTGTCCATCCAATTTACTGCTCAATTGAAATTCATGCAATTGGTCCGATGCAAATCACCTGAAATTTAAGAGGTATATAAATGTATTTTGATAATTTAGAAAATTTTCCTAATCATA
>Ga0315914_1001726_pt1 | contig 33237 bp, 15 predicted proteins | sample MpolenodulesMG_FD_203920 | JGI IMG/M metagenome (GOLD analysis project Ga0315914, IMG submission 203920) | Medicago polymorpha root nodule microbial communities from Los Angeles, California, United States - elongated nodules | ecosystem: Host-associated > Plants > Roots > Nodule | place: USA...
AAAGTTATATTTCCAAAACATACACATTGTACCTTATATATTGAAAATCAAAACATACTAGAGTTACAAATTAATATGTTGCACTTTTTTGGTTATTTTGATACTAATGCAATTTTATGTCATGCAACTTTAGTTTGTTGCAAGTATTTTTTGATGGAGTTTATTATTTGATATTCTATGATGCATAAAATTATAGTAAAATAAGTTAAACATTTTTTTTAAGAAAATTAAAAAGTAGAGTACTATTTTAAAACAAAATTACGAGGACTTGCCATTTAGTCATTTAATATTAAAAAAATAGAAAAATAAGTTGGGTAACCCATTACCTAATCCAACCCAACCCAAAAATTAGTGGGTTTGCCCAAACCTACCTAATAGTATAACGGGTGGTTATTTTACCTCACCCAAACCAGAGTACCCTATTTGGTTTGATTTTGGGTTTGGTCAAACCCAACCCAAACCCACCCACGAACACCCCTACACCTGATAGTTATCTACCGAATGTACATTATTGGGGGGTCTAAAGAGAAACGTGCTAAATAAATAGCGAATCTACATTTTACAGGCACATTATTAGATTACTATTGACACCGCAAAGTATACTTTGTGCTTTATATTTTTTTATATTTTTTAAGAAACTAAACCAATCCAACTAAATTGACACTAAGAAGAATCAAACATGAGACATTAAGAAAGAACACACTCCAAGATCCCAAACAAACACAATCAGTCTAACTGAAGTGAGTTACATTGTGCTTTATATATTAATGTATATGTTTGCTTTTGTTTCCAGAAAGAATATAGAATTGTATTTTGGCTTTTTTTTAGTTTAAGGAAAATATTTGTTATCATAAACTAGCATTCAGATAGACACTATCGTGTTCGTTTGTCTGCTCCTTTTCATTATGTCAAAGCATATAAATTATGAACATATTTTTTATAATTTTTTATTTTGACTAAAATTATTTTGATTTTGATTAAAATTATAAGTGTAGATATATTTAACTTCAAATTATAAGAAACTATGCATATCTTTTTTTAAATATGTATAGATATATTTTAATTTTTTTTTTGAACAAGCCAAAATTATATATATTACCACGAACAAGCAGTCCCAATAGCACAAGGTGTGCCAAAGAAACTACCAAAGATACACAAAGTCAATCTGTCAAAGCCAAAAACAACAAAACAATTAGCCGATGCCTAGACAAGTAAAAGAGCTTGACCACAAACAAGCAGTCCCAATAACACAAGGTGGAATATATTTTAATTTTTGATTTTGGTTAAGTATGGTTTTCGTCCATATAAATATTCAAACATTTTAGGTTAGTCTCCATACAATTTTTCTTTGACTTTTAGCCCCTCAATAATTTTCAATCACCATTTTTTGGTCTCTACTTTTAGATCGTATATCATTCAAATTTTGATTTTTTCTATTTGTAGTCATGTTTAAGGTATTATAAACATATCTCCCAAAAAAATTATAAATTTCTTTACGAGAGATTCGTATAATATATTAAACATTGTTGCGAATACTCATTCAAATATTTGAAGGGTACATGCGAGCTGAATTGATAGCAGGGATCAAAAGTCATGATTGAAAACTTTTTAGGGACTAAAAGTCGAAGGAAAATTTAAAGGAAACTTAAAATGAAAAGTTTGAATATTTATAAGGACAAAAAACATCTCTAAACCTAAATATAATATAAATTCTTATCTTTCGAAAAAAATAATATAAATTCTTATATTTTTCAATGACACAAACGTTATGTCAATTTATAAGATACATTGTTAAAGAGTATATTTGGAAGAGAAAAAAAAAATCCCAAAATCATGTATCTCATTTATATATAGTATATATAATGAAAATTTAACGAGCTTTACCAAATAACAAATTGTTAGAAGAATCTGAATTTAATTTCAGGATGGTGGAGCAATTCTTGATTAAGTATTACTTAATTCCTAGTCAAACTCGGAATTACCATAACTCTTCTGGTGTTAACAGAAAAATATAATGAAATTTTTCTCCTTTTACTTTTTATTTAATCATATCAAACAAAAATAAGAGGGAACCCCATTTTTTTTTTCTTTTGTTATATTTTTATGCGAAAATAATATATCGAATCAGACTTTGTTTTTCACTTCCTTCTCTCTTTTATAACATTCTTTATCTAAACATGATTGCTTTCCATCCAAACACGTAATTGACTAAATAGATGACGGTATTATTATAATGTCATGACGAATTTTTTTTCTTTTCTTTTGAGTTTTGCATAAGCAGGACATGTAAGAAAGTTCAAGATGCCTTTCCTCTTGCACGGGGACAAGGGTGCATGTCCTTTCTTAATATTATTCCAAATGACAAATTGTAAAGGTTCTTGGGGAGTAAGACTTCTATGGTCACAAACATAAATATTTTTGAATCAGATATACTCATAACTAATATTTTTGATTCAGGTATATTGAGAACAATTATGATACTCTAGTGTGTGTTTAAGTGTGGTAGAAATTCTAAGTAAGTGAAATTTTGTCTTTGGACCAAATCAACGCTCTGAACTATGATTAACACCTTGGACCTTGAAGCGAAGCTCTGTGTCATTGATAAAGACAAGATTTTGTATCAAGACCAAGGTTAAAGTATGTGGAAATCAACACTTTAAGGTTCAATCATGAGGATTGAGATCCTATACACCAAGCGTCCGACTGAAATACACGTCCCTGATGCATGCAACGACTCTTTACTAAGAAAGGAAACTTTGTGCTTACTCATGCAATGGAGTAAAATTCATTTAGATCATCATTGATGTAAATGAATGACTGGCTCGTTGACTGCATTTAATCAAGAATATTTCAACATTCAATCAGCCATTCAAAGACAAGAAATTCTTCAGCAACGATCATTAAACTTCACCTCTATACAAATGATAATTTCTAACTGAAAATTGTGACAAACTTGTGAATACATACAATATACTGCACTCTGTTTATACTTTATTCATATTGTATACCTTGTCTTAGAGACAGTCAAAAAAACCAAAAGAGATACACATATAGTGTATTCTGCTTAATTTGTTTACTGCTCCTAGAATTTGTGTAAATACATATGTTGTAATCACACTTTGTAAATCTTTGGATTGACATTAGGAAGTCCTCTAAGTTGAGGCAAAGAAATCTAGGACTAGGTTGTCTTAGTGGCTGTTTGTAAGTGTGAGGAGACTTGAATAACTCCGATTTATGGAGTGAATTAGGATAAATATGTCGTGCATCTCTCTTCCCTTATCTATTTACTTTCAACATAGTCTTGTTAGTTAAAAGAGATCCAAACGCAAAAAATGACCAACACATTTTAAACCTCTATTTTTTTGTGTTATTCTTACCTTCATAAAATACGAATAAGAGACAATTTGGCTTGAAGGGGTAGTGGTTGCTTATTCTTTTGTTTACTCAAGAGGGTGTTGGGAAGTGGAGCTTGTTAAACGTTTGTTTTTTTAATATGATTTCTTTGGTGCTAGTTGGCATAATATTCTCAAGCGGTTAGGCATTTCTTGCATTTTGTCTAATATTTCAGCTAATTATGCTCTTCAATTTGGCGGTTCTTTTTTGTTTCAAGGGAAGATTCAATCCGTCATGTAGTTATTAGAAAAGCCACATTATATCAGAGGTCCTTTAAGTTTGATGTTTGTATTAGATTGGTTCTTTAAGTTTGAGGTTTGTAATCGATTGGTTCTTTAAGTTATTTTAGTCATACATAAGTCCTTTAAGTTTGTAAATGTTTTCAATTTAGTCCTTCTACGCCATCATCGTTTTTGTAACATTTGGTTAACAGAAGGACTGAATTGAAAACGTTTACAAACTTAAAGGACTTATGTGTTACCAAAATAACTTAAAAGATCAATCTGTTACAACCTTAGACTTAAATGACTTATTTGTGACCAAAATAACTAAAAGGATCAATTTGTTACAAACCTCAAACTTAAAGGACCCCTGATGTAATTTAGCCTAATAGAAAAGAAAGAAACTCTCAATTTTCTAACCACAAAAGGATTAGTCTTACTGGGGTGGAAATGAGTTAGGCCGAGCCGGGCTTTGTAAGGCCTAAGTCTGGCCTACTTCAAAAATTATAGGCATGAGTTTGACATATTACACGTCATAGACTCATTTTCAAGGTCTGGCCTTTTTAAAGGCTTGATGAAGCCCGAAAGCCTATTTAAAAGCCTATCTTACACTAAGGCCTATCAACACCTATAAGCCTACTACTAAATATGCCAAAACTTATGAAGGCCTAATGCACACAAGTATGTCTGCTACTAAATAACGAAATTTTATGAAAGTTTAATCACGTCAATATACCTGCTACTAAATAACCAAATCATATGAAGACTTGAGTTTATGAAAAAAACTTCAACAATATCAATAATAGAAGATATATTATAGGCTAAATTGTATTTTTGGTGCTTTAACTATTTAATTAGCATTGCTTTGGTCCTCTAATTAAAATTTGATTTATTTTGGTATCTTAACTTTTTTCTCCGTTACACATTTTGGTCATTTCCGTTAGTTTTAATTCAAAAACATTAGGGTTTGTTCATCTTCTTCCCCTCTTCTTCATCTTCATATCATCTCCATCAACCTTCAACAACAAAAATTCCAGAAAAATTCCAAAAAAAAACTAACGTTTTTGAATTAAATCTAACATAAATGACCAAAATGTGTAACATAGAGAAAGTTAAGATACCAAGATAAATCAAAATTTAATTAAGGGACTAATACGATACTAATTAAGATAAATCAAATTTTAATTAAGGGACTAAAACGATACTAATTAAATAGTTAAGGGACCAAAAACATAATTTAGCTTATATTATATATAAAAGAGCTTAGAGTAATGCTAGCAACACTCTCTTTTGAATATTCTCTCTAATATTCACTCTCTTATTGGTTTAAATCATTGTGGGTCTACACTTTGAAAATTTAACCCCAACAAAATGGTGGGACATACAATGATTTCATCCAATAAATGAATGTGTGCTAGAGAGAGTGTTGAAAAGTGAGTGTTGCTAGCATTTCTCAAGAGCTTAATAGGTTGGTTTGACGGGCTTAATATGCTTTTTTGTATGCCTTAACCTAGCATATTTAAGTAAATAAACTTTATAAAAAGTTTGAGTCTGATCTTTCTATTAAATGAGTTGGGTCAAACTAGACTTTAAATATGCTAGGTTGTAGGCCCCTGTTAGACGACTTGACATGTTCCCCCTAAGTCTTAGAGATGAATCATAAGGTAAAAGTCATTATTTATTGTTGTGGTTGAAGGCTCCCTAGTTGGTGTCGAATGTTGAGTTGAAATTTTGGTGGCATAATTCATCTATTTTTATCATCTTTGCTTTTGATTGATTTGGTTGGTTTTGTTCTCATTGTAGGTTGAACCTTTGCTTTAGTTAATTTTAGGCACACATTCTGCTTAAATGGCTCGTTAATTTATAGATATATTTAAAATAAAAAGGTACATTTTTTTTGAGGGAAAAATAAAAAGGTACATATATATTAAAAATAAAAGTATATTATATTCTTGGATAATAATGCCGATTGAATTTTTAAAAAGAAAATGTTAATATAATAATATATGGAGTAAAAAAGTTAATCCTAAAATTCAAAAGAAAATGTTAATATAATAATATATGGAGTAAAAAAGTAATCCTAAAATTCAAAAGAAAATGTTAATATAATAATATATGGAGTAAAAAAGTAATCCTAAATTGGGCTTTCTCCGAAGCTGCATGGATATGATAATGAAATCTTAAATTTCAAAGATGCCCATTAACTGACGAGCTATATTTGATAGCATATTCATTTTGGAGAACCATCAAAATGATTACCAAAATCTTCCTTTTGATTGAAAATTAGTTCATCGGAGCATCTACAATGGAGACCCTCACATTTGATGTCTTAAACGAGTTTCACATGGACACATCACTTTTTTATTATTTTTAATAATAGTACCTAATAGGTATTCAACTACTTCAATGGAGATCCTCTATCAAAAGGTCTAAATGAGTCCCACCAATAACTATTTATTAATGAAAAACAACAAAATCAACTCAAATAATAATTATTTTATTGAAAAGTGGTGTGAGGTCTATTTAAGATTGGGGGTCGTAAATGAGACCCTGGGTCTTAAGAGATCCTAAATTTTATTTTTTTCCACATCGGAGTACTTATTAGGTATCAGATCTTAAATGGTAAAGACCCTACCAATGTGGATGCTCTTGGGGCGTGCATCTTGAGGTCATTCAATGTACCGAGTTCCAATTGTGATTGAAAGCTCATATACTATGTCTTATGGATAAAGAATCTTCTTCTCATACTAGAACTAGAACAAGTTATAATTTTGAAGACAAAATTCATGTAATTTGACAGAGTCGGATAAGGGTCATTTTCATTTAATTTTTGGAATCACATGGAAAGGTTACATCTATTTTGCACAAAATTAAATTAATATGCTTTGTCCTAAAACCTTTTCACATGAACCTTTGTAACAAAAATTATATATTCAACTTAAAGTGAACTGAGTTAAGTACTAATCAAGCCCGTGTTATTTCCGAAGACTGGAGAAACTTTACTCAATTGATACAATGTATATAGAAGTTCAAAGTGATTATCATACCCCAAAAATTGTTTAAATATTTTCATATAATCATGACACCTTACTTTTCCACCATATTCATATTCATTGAATTTGAATAACTTAAGAATTCTAACACTTTTTATCTCTCTAAAAAAAACACTTTTCATTTACGAAAACTGTTATTTGTGTAATAGAAGAAATTTGATTGACATATATGTCAGTAAATAGTAGCATTGCATTGCATGTATAAAACGACCAGTTCATTGTGATACATGCAAGTATTACAACATGTGCAGCGTTATTTGTAAGGTAAAGTAAAGTATAAAATTACTCCATCTCAAATGAAAAAAATATAAATAAAAGTGGAGTTGAAAAGTCAATATATATGGTTAAAAATTTAATCCACATACATCAATTTTTTAACTACGGTTTATACTTATATTTCATTCGGTGGGAGTAATTTACATAAAATAAAATTGAATTGAGCCAATAATTTATTAGCAAGTGAACGGTGAGACTGAACCTATCAGATTAGTTGATCTTTGAAACAAGTAAGAGACTTTTTTTTCTTTAAAAAAAAGAAATAGTTTATACAAATAATAATCAACATTTTGCCTAACTCAGAACAAATTTATCTAAGTGAACCCAGCTAGCTGAGCTAAAATTGATACTGCACATTAAGTTTCTAACGTTATTTTCAGACCATGCAAAGGAGAAAAAGACTGCAACTTTGTCCAAACTCTGTTGACTAATTGGGCACACGACTGTAGAACATGTCGATATTTGATGTCATTGTCGCATTTTTGCCGTTATTGAATACGAAATTGATTAAAAAATTTGCCTTTAAATAATTATGAGTAATTTATCCATCAACTAATGAAAATTAGCTAGATAAGTAACTTGAAGGTACTATAAAAAAAGAAAGTAACTTGGAGGTACCATCTACAAATGCTACTCTCTTATGAACCAAAATAATTGATCTAGTTGATGGTTTTATATATATCAATGTACAATTTTGATCTTTAATATCTTTAATATATATTAGTGAAAAATAATATATATATATATATATATATAAAATATTTTAAATAAGGTTTGTTTAACATGTGCAATATTACACATGTTAAAACAATTAAAATTAATTTTTTTTATTGTAAAACAACAATTATTTATTAAAAAGATACATATTTAATATTAAATGCACAAGTTTTAATATGACCTTACTTACTCTTTTTTTTATATCTTTTTAACATGTGAAAATTTGCACATGATATAAAAACTTTTATAATAGTAAAAAGAAATATAATCAAAATATGTTACGTGAATAATATACATAATCAAACAAAGTAAATTATTTTGGTACGTATGTAATTTTTATTATGTAGTATATTACTCATAAAGGCAACATATGCTCACCAGAAAATAAATGAATTGTTCTGTGAACTTCACTTATTTAATAGAGACATTGTATTATATATGCAGGGATCGGGGTTCAAACATCATATTCACAACTTATTCACTTTAGGATGTGACTTTCTAGCCATTAATTACTTGATCAAAATAAATAAATAAATAAATGAACTTGTCCAAATTATAAAAAAAAACATGATATGGTAAATAAAAATTATATATTCATTCTCAAATACATGTCAGAGTCAATCACCGAACAAATGTCAATACACAACTTTGACCATTGCTATTTTAAACTATCTATAATTAAAAATTTGATATTTTAAAAATATTCATTCAGACAAATCAAACAATATCTTACATGCTAACATTTGTATTTATATATTAGCTAAAAAATATGGACAGAGTAAATTATATGAATAATGTCATATTTTTTCTTTTGTAACAAAAAAAAAAAAGAATTCATTTTTTTATGAGAAAAAGAAAGAATAATTCATGTTGTAAAATTACGAATCCGGAGGCTCGGCTCTGTAAGTGAAAAAGAGGTCCGTAATAAAATAAAAACGTATTTTCTTTAAAGAACAATGTTCTTTTTAAATTTTTTAAAAGATAAATACTAGGTGTCGTATATATACAATACATCAAAAGGTGAAAATCACTACCGTATATATGAGGAACCTCAAATCAATCTCCCAAAAAAACACCCACCTAACACCAAAACCAAGATGACTCAATTCTAATAGGCCTAAAACAAGACAACAGAAGAGGAAAAGGAAATCAAATCGGGGAAGAAGAAAAGAAAGTCCGATGGAGTGCTGGTGATGGAACGCGTGGTAGAAAGAGAATAAGGAAATTTATTTTTTTAGTGCGGTAGTACTTAGTAGTACTACTGAGCTATAATTTTTTTTTAGGCCCATACCTTGGGGAGGCCCAATTCCATTGAGCTCTTTGCACACCCCAATGTCCGACCTTGATTTAGAAACAAAGTAGATACAAAGAACACATAACTCATAAGACTCTGATACCATCTTAGAAATCATGGTTGAGCCTAACACAACCCCGCAAAACTGGTTTGTGAGGTGATGATTGTCCCCACTTATAAATACGTTGTCAGGCCATGTCCTATCCGATGTGGGACTCTTGGAATGTTTATGAAAAATGAGATTTGGTTAAATAACTTCCCAATATCTCGAATAAAATTCAAGTAAATACCCAAATCAGATGGCACGAACCTAAGAAAGGGATATACAGACCTAAAGGAGGGGCTATCGAGAATTGGAGTTATTTGGTTTCCCAGCTGCAGCAGCTACATGGGTTTGAAAGGGACAAATCACGTGGATGAAGTTGAAATGATGGCGATTGATTAAAGTTCACAAATGATATTGGGTTCAGAACTGCTATGTTTGAATCATATAACAATAAGGTGATTGAGGATGAAAATTTGGATAGAACAGATAAGAATGTCCATAGATCAATGGTTAAGGTGATCAAAGAAAATTATGGTTTTTTAAATTTATAACTAACGTCCCTAAATCATTTGATAATATAGTAGAAATTCATAACAAACGAAGAACATCATTCCACACAGTGTGAAACTCTAATTTTAAGATAGATTTTCACTTCTTCGTTATCCCTAAACAAGATTACTTTTGAAATTCCATATGCATGAATCGTTTTTGTACAAAAATACTTTATTTGATTTATCATTGGAAACCCTAAACTCTCTCTCTCTCTCATGATATCAATAGTCGTAAGGATGAATAAAATATACTACAAACTTTGTAGGGATAAATAAAAATACTACAAACTTTTTGACAAAATTATTGCTACAACTATATATTCTTAATACTCACAATTATTTTCTTAGGCAAATGGGATGCAAATAGATTTGTGACACCCTGAATACAATAAATTAAAGGAAAGAGTATAAAATATCAAAGGACATAAAACCTCAGCCAATAGAAACAAAAACAAACTCAAATAGTTAATACAAAACAACCAAACAGGGTAAAAAGCCGCAAATCCCAGATATTAAGAACACTAAATGAATTAGACCATCAAGACGAAAATAGGTCCAATACGAATCAAGTCAATGTGAAACAACAAGCATCAACAACCACTAAGTCATCCGAAATTTAAGAGTGTGTTTGCTTCAAGTTTACTAAATTTATTTTTAGAAATGTTATTTCTGAGAATATAATGGAGTTTTATTCCTGGTTTTGGACATTTTAAAAAAAGATGCTTGGTTAATTTATTTATTCTCAGGAACTATTGTAATAGGAAGGTTAATATGTAGTTATACACTAATTTATTTCCATCTTCATGAAAACTTTTATTCCAACCATTTTCGATAGGAATATTTTTCTTTCCTAAGAATCTCTTATACCCAAGAATAAACTTGTAACAAGCATTGAAATGTATATTTTTATCATTTTATTCCTAGAAATATACAAATATAACTTGAAACAAACACACCCAAAGAGCTCGAAGGCAAAGGCTTTTTCAAGACACATGATTCAATAAGATCTATTTTTGTGGATGCTTATAACTCTTTAGTTTTCCTTTTATAAAAGAAAAGGAAAATGTTATCAAAGTGTCTTTGTAACATTGTTTAAATATCCAAAAGTAATAGCTTTTACATTATAAATTGTATAGTAATGAATTTTAAATATGTTTAACATATATTTTTAAGTTGAATATCGTTTTGTTTTTTTTTTTAAAAAAAAAACCATATACTTTTAAGATAAAAAATGATTTCTATGGATTCTTTAAAAATTACCTTAGATCATCCATAAAGGTGGATGCTTCACCTATTTATCACCACATTAAATAAGCACCCCCATTGTGAAGTATAATATATGAGTGCCTATGTAGAAGGGTGACTATGGAAACACCCTATTTCTCTTCATTTTTCGTGGGTCCCATTTAATAAATCTTAATAAAATAAATAAATTTTGTCGAAATGGAATGATATATACTCCATCCGTTTCAAAATACTTGTCCATTTTGAAGAAATTACACATACCAAAGAATCAAATAAATGTTGTCATTTTTGATGAAATTCTTTGTGTTTTTTCTATAATACCCTTACTCATTTATTATTTCATTCTATTATTTCTCTATCTACAATAAATAAGTAAGGGTATTATTGATAAATCAATAATTAATGTTGCATTGAAACTTGAAAGTGACAAGTAAAGTGAAACAAAATTATTCTCCAAAATGGACAGGCATTGTGAAACACATGGAGTAATTATTTGTGGGACTTATTTAATAATTTCTTTTGAGGTGCTGGGTTGGAGAAAATTGGTGCTTATTAAGTATTACCGTAAAATAAATGAGATAGACATAGGAGATCCATTTAAGCTCCCAATGCAGGGCGCTCTGGTGTGGATGGTCCTATAGCACTAGCAAGATCTATGAGAGCATCTCCAATCGGGGGTCCTTACTTAACAATGACCACTCCACGTTAAGGACCTCCATTGGAGGAAGAAAAAATGAGTCTCTATTAAGCAACGAGCAAACTATATAAGGACTCTCTCCCCTGGACAACCAACAAATCGCACGTTTAAAAGAAGTAATAAAATATGTATTACTTGGTCCCACTTGCAAAAGAAGTAATAAATTATTTTTGTTTAATGATGTCAAGTTAGTGGGATCTATTTAAGTACTTTTATATTAGAGTCTTTGTTAGTGTATGAGTTATGTTAGTAACACTCTTTTGAACACTCTCTCTAATACTCACTATTTTATTGATTTAAATCAATGTATGTTCCATCACTTTTTGTGTGTTCAATTTTCAAAGTGTAGTTTCACAATGATTTAAACCAATAAGAGAGTGAGTGTTGAAGATAATGTTCAAAAGAGAGTGTTGCTAGCATTATTCATTAGCGTATTGTCATTGAAGTCATTAAATCCTTAATATGTACCTTTATTTAAGAATTATAAATAAATGATATATACATCTAAGGTCAATTTAAAAAGTCTTTTTTATAAGTGGACTACCATTTTAAAAAATAACTCTTTACTTTTCCTCGTTTAGAAAATACAAATCCCATGTGGAAGATTGCGCTCAAATTCCTTCCATTTCGTGGTTTCGTGGAACCTTCTTCTTTTACAGGAAAACGAGAAAGGGCAGGAGTCAAACCCCAAAGAAAGCCTCACCAAACACTTATCTGTTAGGAGTAGCAAATATATAGTTTGTCTCTTGTATGAATATTTTTCAAACCAAATATTTTGCAAAATTAAATTAAATAAATTTATATTTAATTGAATCTAATTTTTTTAACCATTATATATATTATGTTGATCATTGAAGTAAAAATTTATAATTTGTTTCAAATTTAGTAAAAAAAAAATCATGAAATTATGCAAATTATTTTGATTTTTGTTTTACCGCGTTGTTTATTCGGTTCATAATGAAGACTATCTTCGATCGAATGAAGGTTAAGTCAATGATTTTAACGTCTTCAACATTCCATATCTATTGGCATGTGAATTTCATACATTTTAATTTTGTGGTATTTATAGGTTTTGTCACAATTTAGACATTTTTTTTATTGTTGCATGCTATTAACTTGAGTTTTATGAGTTTATTCATTGATTCATCCTTTTTGGCTTTAGTAATTTTAATTTGTGTTATTCTATCTAAGTCTTCTACCAATTTAAATGAAAGGATGAATATCGTTGTTTTAATTAAAAAAAAAACTATATAACGTTCTTAGAACTTTCAATCATATTATACATATTTTTTTGGTGGTGTCGGTTCAAACTTCGGACCTTGCATATATTATACATTGTCCCTACCAACTGAGTTAAACTGACGAGGACAATCATATTATACATATTTATCACAATGTGAATAAGTTTTTGAAATTAATAATACAATGTTTTTATGTATAAATTATTTTTACATATTATTAAAAAATTGTCTGCCAATTAAAATTCAATCATGAGATAAGTAAAATTTTATTAAAAAAAATTCTAGTAAGAGTTCGATTATGAAGTGGAATAACCACTTGGTTTAATATGATTTATTTTGTCACGTAATGCAAATATACATTTTAAAACCCTAAAAAAATATCAAGGAAAGTGTGGAGATTACATAACCATAAAACAGTTGTGGTAGATACTATGAATGAGGATTATGAAGCATGAATATGTAAACGAAGATCTACACGATACGAACACTGATACGCCGATACCGTTAATAATATGAAAAAATCACATAATTTAATGTAATTATGTGTGTCTGTGTTGAGTCGGTGTCGTCGTGTCTGACACCAGGATTCGCCTTATACGAGGAGTGTCGAAACTTTATAGATCGTAGGATATATATACCTATTGAGTTAACCTCTTTACACACTCTCTTAATCTATTGGCTCTTGTAGTGACTTTTACCATTTTTCAGTGTCCCCCAATTTGGTATATATAAGCAAAGGTAGTAAGGTTTCAATTCAACATTGAGAAAAAACAGAGCAACTCTGTCTTTTCTTTCTTCACTCTTTACTCTTCAAATACATTCATTCACACACCCACACACAACACTTAGAAATGGATTGTTCCTTCATACCCTTCTCATCAAAAACCAATTTTTTTCCACAATCTTCATTTGGGTCACAAGATTCAATCTCTTTGAATCCAAAGAACCATAACGAGTTTCTCCCTTTCAATGAAAACGACCCAGAAGAGATGCTTTTATATGGCATGATAACATCATCACCACCTCAACAACAAACACTAAACAAAGGTAGCAATGAAAAAACAACAAAAAACAACAAAGATAAGAGCAACAAATCTTATCGAGGCGTTCGACGTAGACCATGGGGGAAATTTGCAGCAGAAATAAGGGATTCAACTAGACATGGCATAAGGGTATGGTTAGGAACATTTGATAGTGCTGAAGCAGCAGCACTAGCTTATGACCAAGCTGCTTTTTCAATGAGAGGTTCAGCTGCAACACTTAATTTTCCAGTTGAAAAGGTTAAGGAATCACTTAGGGACATGAATTATTTTTTGTCTAATGATAATGAGTGTTCTCCGGTTATTGCTTTGAAGAGGAAGCATTCTATGAAACGTAAAATGGATGAAAAGAAGAAGAAACATGACACAGATGTTAGGTTTGATAATTTGGTTGTGTTTGAAGATCTTGGTGCTGATTATTTGGAACAATTGTTGATGTCTTCTTTTGATGACAATCAAAATATGTAATTTGTAGCCATTAATTAAATTCAATGGTGATTTTTATACAAATATATTTGTTTATTTAATCCATTTTTTCTTTTTCTATTATAAGGAGTTTGCAACTACAAATTGTGTTTTATTTTTGTCATAATAATCCTATGGTTTCAAGGAAAAAGTTTATGATAATTTTAAATTTTTAGGAGTGTAAGTATAGTTTAGTTAATAGTTGTTTTAGTCGGAGTTTAGTTATTCCTAATCAATTTAACATTTAAAAAAATTTATTAACCATTTGAATTCGACCATTTTGTTAGCTTTATATCGTTCTAAATTAATTCCTTTAAGAAATCATTATAAATTAATCTACAAATTTTCTTTTTCTGATTATGTCAAATGTTATATTATGTAAAGTCAAGATGCATGGTCAAACAACCTATATATTAAATGTTGAGTGAAAATTACTAATTTGATCTTAAAAATGATTTTAACTAAAAAAATTGATCACATTGATCCTTTGAAAAGTTTAGCATAAATTAATCGGTCTAAAGACTAATGTTGTCTAAAATTTTCAGTTTTAATAATAATTTAAAATTTAATAAGTTTTACCGAATCATATGGTTCAACTCTTTTTTTTTTAGATAAGAAAAAACTTCTTTATCGCGTGTCTTCTTAGATATTTCAATAATTTATCTCTTAGGTTAATTTTTAAAAATTTGTTCAACTTCTATAGTTTCGGAAACTAAACTAGTGATTTATATTTTGAATGTTTATATTCCTTGTCATATTTTGAGTTAGTTTACGTTTAATCCTTTCATTTTGTTTTAAAAAATAAATCCTTATATACGTGGTTATATTTTTCTCCCTTCAATTTACTTGTTTGTAAATATGAAAATTACAGAATTGGGAGCAATACTGTTTAAATTGATTGTTATGTCAAATAACAACTTGTCAAAAAAAAAAAAAAAAGTCTTGATTGATTGAGATAACCGTTTATTTAGCTCTTATGAAATTCAAGTCTTTAAGTCAAGATGCATGCTCGAGTTTTGAACTATTTTAAGCCACGCGTTGGTGCACACGAGGATCTCTTTTGCATTTTGGCAACCTTTTTGTCTTCAACTGCAAAAATTTCAGAGTTCTAGTATGGCGACAAATTTTGTATCAGTTTATGACAAAACAAGAACAAGAAAAAGTAGTGTATTTGTTTGATAATTTTCTCAAGAGTGGAACACTCACAGTTACGGGATATTAAATAACAATGGGTAAGATATTTTTCATGTTTACAATGAATGATTGATTCTGCCACGAGAAAAGGCTTAACGGCGGAGGAATGATATTTGAACAATTATTTTATGAGATAACTTATAGAAAAACCAAAAATATAAAAGAAATGTATGTTTTGACACAACTTTTATGGGATAACTTATAGAAAAACCAAAAATATAAAGAAATGTATATGTTTTGACACATCATGCATGTCATCTCATCAATTAACAGAAGTTTGTAACGTTAGAGACTAAATTAATAACGGAATTGCATATTTAGAAACTACTTTATATTTAATCTTGAGTCATGGATCTTTGTGACATCGAGGTGCAGAGTCAGGGATCAAATTCACCATTTACTTTTCTTTTGGTTACAAAATTGAACACTTTAAGTAAATGGTTGTCAACTCAGTTAGCGGCTTTTGTATACGTAGAAAATTTAATTGGTTGGAAAAACTCATCTTATATATATCCAATGAGTTCTCTAAAATCGATTAATTAATGTTATACGACAGTAAATATTTTACATATGAAAAATACTAGAAATACATATTTTAACATTCATTTTTAATACAATTTATTCGATTGGTTAAAATTTACACGGGTCTCATCAAATCATGTCGGTCTCATGTAAATTTTGTGGCTTCTATATAAATTTTTACCATGCAAAGAGAATAAAGAGAATATGTTAAAAAATATATGTTAAAATGCTTATCACGCTGGTATTTCTCTTGGCATATATATCATGTTATTAAAAAAAATTCTATGTAGTTTTGATATCGTGTTATTAAAAAACTTCGTATGTAGTTTTGATTGATGAATTAAGATGGATATGGTTCTACAAAGACGACATTTCTTTTAATTTTTATAATTAACAAGGTATATGACGTGGGGATATGATGCTATATTTAGTAACATCGAAAAAGACAATGATTTGATAGGATATCAAACTTTCCTATCTTATTATGTTCAAAACAGGTGGCCTAGCAAGTTTGCCATCATAGTAGGCTAGGTCTATCTCGTGACTAATAACTATAACTATACATCAACAAAACAAAGACTTGAGAGCACGTTGGTAGGAAAAAGACCCATGCATGAAAATTTACTTGTTCAAAAGGGAATTCAAAAATAAAAATACATTATTGTAATATTTTATACCTGAAATTTGATCAAGGAAAGTGGAAGGAAAGAGCTAAAGAGAATTATTATTGAGTTGGTGGGAGTTTTCTAGAATTGAATCAAAAATCTAAAACTTGGAAGAGTAATATTAAACTCTTTGCCAACGTTATCGAGTCCAACTTTGATAAACTTTTTTGGAAGTTGGTTATGGTCTTTATTCAAATGGTATGATACTTGGACCAAAAGCTATGATCTCTTTGTATATGAATCTTAATCCTCACGTGGACATTTATTTATTATACATTACATTTTAATGTTTTACCATTTTCCCTTGGTTCTAATTTCAGTGGTCCAATATTCAATTATGTTGTCCGATAGGAAACTTCCTAGGTTTTTAAGACACAAGTAAACTTAAACAAATCATGATTTCCTCGTATATATCTATCTAGTTGATTATCAATAGTCGTTCGATTAAAATCAGACAGTTGATATTTAATGTTAGTTTTTTAAAATATAAAACAAAATTTGAAGTCCACTTTCTTGGGGTAGCACTTGGGTTACATCGGGGTGCCAATGTCATGTGACATTGACCAACCACAATGTCAAAAGTGTACAAAAAGACAAAAAATCATGGTTTTCTTCTCTCTCACTTACAAGGTTTTTTTTTGTCATTTTGTACACTTGTGACATTGTGGTTGACCAATGTCACATGACATTGACACCCCAATATCACCTAAGTATTTTCCCCTCTGGTCCAATCTGATCAAGATCGGATGACTACTAATGATTTCAATTGCGTGAATGCGGATCAATCTTATAAGATTGTGATAACAACATCAAATTACTAAGAGTAAATTACTCTCTTCTTACCTAAGACAAACTTCTCTCATTTTATGTTAAAATATTCACTCTCATCTCTTGAGAAATAAAAACCTAGAGCAATTCCCTAAAACAACCTAGATCAAATTATATGCTCTTCTCCCAATAGTTGTTTGAATTACACTTATCTCCCTCAAGAATTAAATATGTACTACTCTTTAATCAACTCAAACATAAATAATTCTTTTTTGATATCTATTAACTTTGAGACACTATTTAAGAAAAAAATAGTTTAATTATTTATAAATTTCAATATCAATAATAATAAAATAATCTAATTATTTATTGCGTTAACATATGCAATAAAAAGAGCGGAAAGATGAACACATATTCAATAATGTATATATAATGGAAATCCAAGATTTAGCTTTTGTGTATGGGCTCCACCGTGGCATGATTAAGTGAACTTGGCTAATTTTGTAAAGGACAAGAACAAACGGTCTTGGCAATTCCATAAAATAACAATTATTGAATCATTGATTAAAGTTTATACAATAAGAGAAGAATTAGGTGAAGTCTAATAAACTACAGTATTATCTAATATTTAATTGTATAGTAAGGATAATATATTTTTCTGTTAAGAAATAGAGATGATTTTGAAAACAGACAGCATACTTGTTCATAAGTTTATGGGCTTATTTTTTGTAAAAAAAAGGTTTATGGACTTATTTGGCCCATACCTTTTAAAAATTGCTGTTTCCACTTGAAAAATTGCTATCACACACATAGAAAATACTATGTTACCTCTAATTGCAACCAACTACCGTCCGGTCTTTTTAACGGTAGTTAACTACTGTTCGTTTCTTTTCCAACTGCAGCTAATTGCTATTGCGATCTCAACATATTTTAGACATCAACAACAGTTCTGCATTGCATGTTTAGTACCCAAAACCTCCAAACTTCCTACAAACTCCCTCCAATCTCATTTTCACGAAAATCAACCAAGTCATTTCAACAAAATCATAAGTATTATTAATCCTTTTAATTTACAATGTAGTTTGTATAAGTTGTTTTGTTGTTGTTAATTTTAGTAAAATGTTAGTGTTTAGGGTTAGTTTAAAAATCGAATTTTTGGTTAGTTTATGGTGTTATATTTGAATGTTATTGATGCGAATGTTGTGTAAAGTAGGTTTATGTATAATATGGTTGTGTAGAAGTTGAATTAACACAAGGAGTAATTGTTTTATCTTTTCCACTCAAAGTATTTGATAAAATACCTAAATGAATATTTCATTGATTTTTTTCTTTTGTTTTTGTGTAGATATGTCTGAGAACCCACGTAGAAGCCGACTCGGCAAGGAGACCATGAAAAATAGTTCTAGGGAGGAGAGGATGGCGACAAACCTTCATATGCTTAATCACCGCCACCATCGCCCTCAAATCCAACACCGTTCGTCCAACCTGGACTCCCTTCGTCCACCATCCTTTCCCCACAAATAACGTCGTCGTCGTCGTCCTTACTACAGGTCTCATCATCATTATTGCCGTCGTCACCCTCAAATCTCACCACCGCCATCATTGACCTAACCACAGCCGTCGTCGATGTCACTGAAGTTCAAGTCATATATTATTCAGAGAGATCTGGTGAAACCAAAATGGCGAGAGAGACGGTGAGCAGAGAAAATGCCACAATGAAAACGGTGAGGGTGAGCGAAAGATGGAAAGAGAGAAAAAGATAGAAAGCCAATGGGGGAGAGAGAAGAGAGAACATATGGGAACATGAGCGGAAGATAAATGAGAGATAGTTGATTGTGTGTTGTTTCTGGGATTTGGATTCAGTGCTGTAAAAAACAACACAGTTGCTATTCCAACCATTAGATTGTTTTGACAAAAGTATAATAGTACCATTCAATAAGATCCAATGGCTATTATTGAACATTGTTTGAAACTGTGTTGTTTCACTACAGCAGCAAATCCTGGTTCTTGTTTACGTTTTTTATTAGTAAAAAAATATTGCCACATCAGTAGGTATATAACGGGGAAGTTAAGATCCTCTCCAATTATTAGTGCCTCAATTTCTTTCATTTGAAGAGATAAAGACATAAAAAAGTTTGAAAATGATTAACAGTGGAGGGACTCATTTAGTGGATGGACCTGATGGTCGGATTGTGCAAGTGTACCAAATCATTTACCAAGTAATAAAGTGATAAATGGATTATCGTATTCATAGGAATTGTCGTTTCGTCCAAACAATTCACATTACTTATTTTAGTTTGACAATATAATAATAAAAGAGTTAAGGGTTAGAGATTCCAATTCTTATCTGTTTGCAACATAGCAAGTTACCTGTTTGGTTGCCGAAAAGTAAGCAACGAGTTAGGACTCTTCGAATCCCCCTATCTATTTTGTTGGAATTAAATAACATTCATATCGCGTTTAGTTATCTTAAGTTGACTATACAAGTGATTAGGCCGTTGGGACGTTCTAACCTAGTCGGTTGTATAGTTGCACCTGATGATCGCAGGGTGATCCTTACGTGCAAAGTCTATACTATCTCGGTTGATTTAGATCTATCTCTCTGATGGATGATTGCACCTGCTGATCGCACGATGATCCCTATGTGCAGGGTCTTACTAATTCAAAGGTAATTGAAACATATACTTAAATTAGCGCTCCTAGATTTCCAAAAAAAAAAATGAAGGCCAATGTTTCTGAAGGTCTTCCCATCTATAAATCTTAGGACACTCATACACACTCTCCTTCTTTCTTAGTAGTTCTACACACGGACATCCTTATCAGCGTCTACCTTACCAAGGGTCGAGGAGGATTGTTCTACTAAGTTTGGTTCACTCCATAGAGTCACTTGTTTCCCTAATTAATAACTAGTTACATCCTAAGTTCAACAGATTTTACTCAATATTAGTAATGTCACCTCCTAAGTACTTACTATTAGGGTCAACTCGCTTTCGGTATCTTTCGTCTAGTTGTTAACTACTTACTTCATAGATATGTAGATATAAATATCAAAATATAAGCATCAATATGAGACCCTATCACAACCTCAATACCTAATCTAGGTTTGTGCTCATTTGAAACAAATTAATCCTAATAAAACTTAATAATGAAAAGAAAATAAACTAAAATAAACAACATTAAATTAAATAATTATCCAATAAAACAAATAGAAGTTCATCTTAGATCCCTAGCCTATAAAAATCTAGTTACACACGATAACTAAGTCAAAATACAAAAAAGATAAAAACATACCCAAAAAAAGATAAGAAGAAGATATAACTCCTCCTGAAGCTCCTAAAATCGCCTTCCTCTTGAACTGCTCCAGTTCTGAACAAGAAATTATGAATGAGGAAGGTGGTATTTATAGGGAAAGTTGAAACCTGACTTGGGCTAAAAACATGGACTTCTAGGGGCGAAAAAGTCACAAAATGCAACTTTTTTTGCAAGTAACCAGGTGTTGGGCACCTAAGGCCATGCGATAGGCGCATGTGCCTTCTTGGTCTAGGCGCCTAGCCCCTTGGCATGCGCATAGTGCCCTAGTGCATCAATTCTTGGCGCCTAGCGTCCCCTTCGGTGCGCATGGCGCTTTTGTGTGCGTTCCGGTGCTGTAATGTCTGTTTTCTTCGCCTTTTAAGGTGCTTTCTTCAATGTAAGATGTCTTGGAGCTTGGGAATATAATTCCTCCCTCTGTAAAGTCTTATGAGGCCTCTTGAATCTTCATTCTTTATCTTCCCAAGGACCGCATAAATCTTTAGATGTCTTGTTTTGTCTGATTTACTTGATTTTTTCGTGAATTACATCAAGAACACCTTAAAATTCCTATGTTTTGGGAAGAATAGAATTACAGATTCAAATATAAAAAACATTACAAATGTCCCGAAATCATAGACAATTGATCTAATACTCCTCTATTTTGCTGGTAAAATCTACTGAAAATGGCTGAAAAACATGTAAAAATAAAGTAAGATGTCTTGTCATCAGGACCCACTACACACTTTTTTTTTTTATCTATTTTTCATCAAATGACGTTGTCTATTTATTTTAAGCAAATGGAGAGGAACTTAACATATAACGGGGTATTGTAAAAAAAGGGTGTACACAAAACTTTACCATTTAATTTATAAGCACAAACACTGGGAATACATTTTAAATAATTAGCTAATTATAACCGTGTGATTGTTAGAAACGGTTTATTTTGTCCTTAATTTTTTTCCCCTTAATTATCTCTAAAGTCACGCATATGATGTGATAGTATAAATTTTATACACTAACACACATAAGAATAAATTTCAATATATGAAAATGAAAATAAATTTTTTGAATAAATTTTTTCATTTGAGGAAATTGATATCAAATAATCTTTTGACAAATGAAATATTTTCTTTGACTGGGAACAGAGAAAGTAGTAATTGAGTTCAACTGTTCTATGCCTATTTTGAGTTTGAACCAAACTTCCTTTCTTTTGGGGCAGCCTTGCAGGGTCTTCATATCGCTAGGGCAGCTGGCATTACAACAATAATGCTTTTGAATTCAATCTTTAGGATAGTTTGCAAAAACTCTTATATAGGTTTCCTTGTTCCTTCTCTCACACTTGCTCGTCCCCTTTCTTTAGAACAGAAAAAATAAACAAATGTTCATCTAGTCAATTCAAATTTATGTCACAATAACTCTGTGGTTTCACTTCTTTTATATAATTTTGCTTGTGTTTGAATTTTCACATGTTTGTGCACTCAAGAGTTGATCATTTTAAGTTGTGGTATACATTACGCCATTTTCGGATCTCTTGACTTTTCTTCTATCTCTTTTTGTGTGTGTAGACTTTGAAGAACAAAGAATGCTAAACATTTTATTCGTAGTTATATAAATGGACATGACACATAGTTTGTATCTTAATTTTCGTTTCTATTTGACTTTTCATAATTATTGTTATATTCTTTACACTACAATATGTTGGATGTAAAACACCAATTTCAAAGGGAGCTTGAAAACATTTTTGATACACAACCAACAAAACAATTTTCATTTGGTTGTTTTGATGTACTATTTTCACGCAATACTTAAAAATTGTTTTCAATATTAATAGTAATTGGATAACAGTTTTTAAAATTGTTTTGATGTACTCATTTTAGTTAGTTTTTTTTTTTTTTTTCATCTCGCTTCTCATGTCTCAAATCATACTAGAAGATGGATGGCAAATATTGTTTTCTCTCTTGCTTTCCATTTTTCTCTCCTCGAATCTTCATTTCTCTTCTATTGATTGCAAAATGTAACTTATCAAAGAAGTTCTTTGCTTACTTGTTTAATTTCTCAAATCATTCTCAAATTTGATGTAATGCAGTGCTCTCATTGATGTTATTATCTTGTTTGTTCATGGTATCAACTTTGGTTCATTTCAAGTGAATTTTAAAGTTCCAAACATATTTTTTAGTTCAAGTGATTTTTTGTATTTGTTTTCCGCCATATACTTGATTTACAACTGATTTTAACTTTTTTTTTTTTAACAAGCCAAAATGAAATATATTATAACACAAAAGGTGATTCATCTCGCACAAGATGTGCAAAAGAGAACCACCCCCAAAAAGTCACAGATACAAGTCTAGTGCCAAAAAATCACTTCTGAGGAGAAATAAATCAAAACAAGCTACAAAACAACACCCATACAAGGTAAAGGGTGACGCCACCAGTCATTGTAACTGTAGGCGAAAGTAGGCATATTCGCCTGTGGCCAAGAAAAAGACATAAATTTAACTTTGTCTACTGAATGATCCAAAGTGTCAATCTTCTGGTTAAAAATCCTGTTATTTCTTTCCTTCCAAATAACCCAGACAGTAGCCATCCAAATTACCGTCATAAAAGAGTGAGACAAACGCGATAACCCCGCCAAGTAACCAAAATGATAAAGGTGATCACTAGCGGACGCTGGAGCAGTAAATAAGATGCCTAGCCATTGATAGATACGATGCCACACCATACCGAAATAATCACAATGAATGAATAAATGATCCGTGGTCTCAGAAGAACCGCATCCACCAAATCAAGAACTGTCGTCAAGAGGAATGATGCGCCTACGAAAAAGGTTGTCTTTAGTTGGGATTCGGTTGCGGAGAAGACGCCAAGCAAAAACAGATACCTTAACTTTGACTTAGGGTTTTGATATTTCTTTTAAATGATGTATATGTTTTTGTTGTTTTTGATTTTATGTTGATTTAATCTTTGTTCAGGGTTTGTCTTCTTTCTCATCTACCAATTCTTATATCTCTTGGATCTTTTTTTGCATTTCTTATGGCATACCTATCTGCAAATTAAAAATAATCAAGTGTAAATATAACCTGATTGATTTGAGTTGCAGATACATATACCTCAGGAGATGTAAAAACAAATTTTGAAGAAACATAAAAATTTGTACATTAGTGGATAAAGTCCGGCCAAAGCAAAATTTAAAACAACATAAAATTAAATTATAAATAACAAATAAAAAATCCTAAACATATACATCATTAAATCAAAAAAATGCAAATGCTAAGCAGGGTTAAAATAAACTAGTAAATAAATCTTTGATGTAAATCATATACATACAATAATTTTAAAGAGAAAACATGTGTTTGAATCCAGAAAATTTGACTTGATTAAACAAAATTGATACCATAATTGAACTATATAATAGCACCAATGATTTTTTTTTTTTTTTTTAAAAGATTGCACAAATGATAGCCCTTCAAAGTTCATAACACAAGTAGTTAATTCTTAAACTAATCTCAAAATCTAAGAAAGATTTTAGAAATTAGACGGGTAGTTATAGAATCACTGGGAGTGAAATGAGATGTGTGAGAGATTCTTTGATGAGTAAATTCTGCAATCGACTATAGAAAAATAAGGAATTGTTGAGAGATAAATGAGAAGCACGAGAGAAAACAATATTATCCATCTTCTGTTACGATTTAAGAAATGTAAAGCAGGAAATAAATTTGGACAAAAATTGTGGAATGTGTTATTAATCATCTAAAAAGGGACTTTGAGAGTATATATAATTTGATCTAGAAGTGGTTATTTTTTGATCTTAATTTTTAAATGCAGATTCTTTTGTCATTAACCGAAAATCATTAACAACTTGAATCCATCTACCTGTTTGAGACCCCTCCGACTTGAATAACGTATTGTTTAAATTTGATTTATTTAAAACAATATTATTTGAATTATGATACCAAAAAAAGGTATTGTTTTAATTGGGTGTTCTTTTTCCGAGTGATTTTGTCCTGTTACTTCATCAAAAAAATTGATTTTGCTGATAAAAATCACATGTATGTAGATTGTAGATCAAATATAAGCAACAGTTTATTTCATAAATACCATAGTATATTACACTAATTCACACCAAATTGATGGAAAGCCAAAAAAGAAAAAAGGAAACCCTGATAATCGATGGCATGCATGCATGCATAGCAAGCTCATCTTTATTCTTCAAACAAACCAAAGTACAGATACAATCAAATGAAAATAACATGACATGCTTTTATTAGTACAATAGCCAAGATAATATTTTAGTCTAATTAAAACCATATATTACACAAGATTGCATGCATGGTGAATAGTTTCAGATGATTAATCAATTTCTTGAAGGAGGATGCTTCTTCCATGGGTGCTTGTGGTGATGCTTGTGACTATCCTCAACTATAGTATGGTCCTCTTGTGCTTGTTTGTTTTGAGGGATTGTTTGGTCCACTTTTGGAAGGTCATTTTGTGTAGTCGTGGTAGGAGGCCAGTGTTTCTTTGGTGGCCAGTGTTTCTTAGGTGGCTTATGTTTCCAAGAATTGACACTCACAGAGGATTCATCCTCTGAAAGATCAGCTAGAGAAGTGGTGGCAAGAAGCACTATCCCTAACAGAAGACACAGTGAGATGTATTTGGGAGACATTTTTTGGCTATTGGTTTCTATGTTTGAATGGTGCATATATGAAAGCAGTGTAGTGGCCCTTTTATAGTGTTAATGCACATATTATTATTATTATTTTTAAACCATTTTATAGATTTGAAAAATATGCCACTGTTTGGTGGTTGTGCGAAACTTGTTACCGTATTGTTTTCCTCCCTTTTAAATTAAATAAGTGATTTTACATATTTTTAGTCTTCTTTTTTTTGTTTTTTGTGATTTCGTCGTCTTTGCACAACTTTGTTTGTTTTGATTTCCCGCAATTGTGCGGTGTGTTTTTTATTATCCGTTTAGTGCGGTGTTGATTTGATTCATGTTGAAACACTAGCTTTGAGCAATTGCCGATCTAATTCATGACTTTGATATCATCAACGTTGCACATCCGGAGACATGAGTATTTCAGAGACATGAATATAGTCATATTTGTAGGAATAACTACTATGCCGTTTTATGCTATTAACATGAATGTTGTGAGCTTGTTCGCAGATTCATCCTTTTTGATTTTAGCGACTTTGAATTTGTATTGTATAGATGTACTTTATCAATTTAAATGAATGAATATTGTTTATTTTTATAAAAAAAATATAAGTGGTTATTATGCCTTTCTAACAAAGTTTTTTCTATATATTAATTAGAATCAATGATTTAACCTCTAACTATTTGTTTAAAGTGTGTCGGAGTTCCTGAACACATTTTGGTATGTTTTCGAAGGTGTAGCCGAGTGATATATGAGTTGGGAGACTTAACGAGTTCAAGGAAAAAATCTTCAAGTTCATTTCTTCTCAAACTAAACACAATTTAGTATGTTTCATAAGGTGGAGCTCAAAGATGAGTTGCGAGACTAAATGAGTAATAAAAAGGTCAAGAGTTCGATTTCTGCTGTTAAAAATTTCACAATTTTTCTTCCCCTAACAACAGTTTTGCCTATAAAAATATATATCACATTTTGGTATTTAACTTGTTTTATTTTTTAATGCAATGTTGGTGGTGCATTTCAATCAATTACCATCTAGGTTTAACTTGTTTGACTTTTTTGTTTGTTTTGGAAAGGTGGTTTATCTTGTTTGACTAGTAACGCATATAAGGTATTAGTTTACGATTAATTCATATTAGACTCAATATATAATAATTAATTTGTAAAGTTGAACCAACTCCTCAAATTTTATCATTGGTGGAGAATATTGAGTGTAGGTATGATTAAGCATATACGTGAGTAACTTTTTAATCCCTCAATTTGTGTAAGGTTTTGGCTTTATCTGCAGTCTCATTTTTTATTTTATTTGCAAGACTTACTATCTTTATCTTTTTATAACGTTTGATTAAGTCTTAAACTTCTGCTTCGGTAAAAAAAAAAGTCTTAAACTTCTATAATCAAGTAGAGACAATAAAAGATCTTATTTTTTTTATCTTTTTTTATAAGCAAAAAATTTATTTAAGAAAGTAATGACCACGTCCACCCAGAATTATAAAGAGAATGATTGAATACAATTAAGAAGATCACGAAACCAGTCCAAATAAATTAAGATGGTAAGAGATTGCATATACATTTGATATATATTAGCTTGCAAGTTTGAACCCGCAATTTTTAATTTTCAACAGTTAGTGTAATTGAACTTCGCAGTGTTACACTTACACCCTTTAAAACATAATTAGCCCAAATTAATTAATACTTCCCATGCAAAAAAGATAAACAAACCAACACAAGAAACAAACATACAATATGAAAGACTACCCCGATGAAATCAGCAGCCTCCACTATCATGCTAGTCTTCAAGGGTTTCAATCACTACTTAATTTTTCGTTTTGTCATAACTTTTGATGCATCATTCTTCCCTTCCAATTTATTAGTAGTGGCGGTAAAATCCTAGTCGTCATTCTTAATACTCCTTTCTTACCTTCTTTATTTTTGAAAGATTCTCCTTTCTCACCTATCTTGACTTCTTTTAATCTATTCCTTCCGTCCCAAATTGCAAGAGAAAAAAAAATCACACTTATTAAGAAATTTAAAACATAAGAATTTGAAGTATAGTTTTTTGTATTTTCTTTAGAATAAGTTTTATAGGAAGATGTAAAAACAATTTTCGTTGACTATTGGTTATGGAGAAAATAAAAGAGAGTGAAAATTGAATGTAATTTGCATTTAATTTCATGAGAATAAACAAAAGTTTTTAGGCTAAAGTGCATTTTTCACCCCTTAAGTTTTAAAAAGTTGTGATTTTGGTCCCTTATGAAAAAAAATGACAAAAGTGACCCCTCATGTTTAGGGAAATATGCTCTTTTGACCCCTAACATAAGAGAAATATGATCTTTTGACCTCCTATCTTTTGAAAAAGTTGCAATTATGACCCCCTTTTTGGGACATGTGGCGTTTTCTAAGCAATTTTGGGATGAAAGGGGCCAAAATTGTAATTTTTTTAATAGGGTGCCAAAATCGCAACTTTTTGAAACTTAGGGGTCGAAAAGTGCAGTTTAGCCAAGTTTTTATTGGAAAAGATGGTTTTTTTAAAAAACCAAAATTAAATAGTATAAATGTTTGTCTTTTTTCTTACATTTTGGGACAAAGAAATTGAGTTTTTCTTCTTACATTTTGCGACGGAGGGAGTATTAATTAAGACAAATCCCACATTTTATTTACTTGCTTGAGGTAGCATAATGAAACGTGTTTTTTTTTTCTCAAGATGCTAAATTTTATTTATTAATCTTTAATTAAGACAAAACCCACATTTTACCCGCAATGAGTGATCTATTTGTTAAATATGATAAAGACACTCCGAAATCTAGAACCCACACATCAGTGTAATGTGTGTGGCCATCAACAACTAAGGCGAAATCCTCTTCGGAATGTGTGCCATCCTCGGCAACAACGACAATACCTGATGCCTTCTGTTGTTGCATTGACCACTTCTTGGGACAATCATACTTCCAATGCACTTTCTCTTTACAGGAATTGCAAATATCAGTCGGTTCCAAACCCCTACTGATTGTTGTCTTAGAACTTCTTTTTCTCTGATTTACCATATCCCTGATTGCTGTTTGCTACTAGCCAAACAACATGACCATCTAGAACAGTGCCACTACAGCTATGCCGCAGTTCTCTACTGTGAAGGGCATACCTAACTTCTTCCACATAAAGTGAATCTTTACCACTAACGAAAGACTCTCTAAAGTTCTCATATGAAAATGTAAAGAAACTAACATAATCAAGGCAGCATCCTCCTCATCAATCTTAATATCAATATTACAAAAATCTAATAATGTTGAATTCAATTGATCTAGATGTTCTCTCAAGGACATACCTTCCTGCATACGCAGACTTTAACAAACGTTGCTTCAAGAGCAACTTGAAGGTTAAGCTCTTCGTCATGTATAGACTCTCTAGCTTACACCACATACCAGAAGCCTTCTCCTCAGTGGCGATATTAGCAGGTAAAGGATTTGACGCAGGTTTTAACAAAGGTGTCCATAGACCCTGCGGTTTAAGCAACACCCGGATCTTGATTTGCCACAAACTAAAATTATTCCTCCTAGCGAACTTGTTGACTTTCAAACTTTTACCTCCAGTCATCGTTCCCGCCTGAACAAATCCGAACCAGCTCTGATACCAGTTTGTTATAATAGGACACGAGAATAATGACAACAATAGTAAAAGACAGAATGAAAAATGACATAAGATTTAACGCGGTATCCAACAATGTGCTGATTAATCCACGGGCAGAGCCACTGAAAATAATTCACAATAATCGATAATTACAGATACTGAATAGTATAGGTAATGTTAACTATAGCAAAACTCACTAACTATTGATGCAAGAAATACTAACACTCATGACTTTTATTTATATGGTCAAGTCTTTGCATATTTTTTCATATTATCCGATGTGAGACATTTTCCTAACACCAATTCAAGACATATCTCAATTTGTGTGACAACTTTTGAAACAACCATAAATTTAAAAATAAAAATATAAAAAATAGGTATTAACACTGAAACCAAAACGAGAGAGTAAAAATAATGTTGTGTTTGCCTCAAATATGTTGATCTAACTCCGGTATGCTTTTATACAGTGGATATGTTTGTAGTTCTGCAGTGAAGATTATAGAAGGACTCTACTTCTGTTTCAAAATTGAATTGAGTTATGCTTGGGTATCATAAACACATCGAAGTTTTGCCGTCTGTTTAGGATTGCTCAACGTTGGCCATGAGTCCAAGTCAATGATTAATCGGTATAAACAATGGATATTTAAATCCCAATTCGAAGTAGTGATTTTGATTGATTGTTGCAACTTGTCTCTTAATTGTCTGTCTAGCTACTTCCTTTGAACTTAAGTACTTTAATCAATGTCCTTAATTTACATACTCATAACTGGTAAGGCTTTGGTGGGGAATTGTTTCATGCATTCACCATATACAACACATTACTTTGGAAATTCAATCAGTTCAAGTCATACTACTCTTTAGTGTATACTATAGCTAGCAATTCTTCTAGAATTGAAACAAAAATGCTAATTTTTTTATAGGGTTACATATGTTTTTAGTCCCTATAAATATACCAACTTTTCATTTTAGTCTCTCTAAAATTTTCCTTCAACTTTTAATCCCTCAAAAATTTTTCATCTTCACTTTTGGTCCCTCCTTTAAAGTAAACTCATATGTATAATTCATATTTTAGAATAAAATTTTGCAGAAATATTCGTAATATTATAAGAATCTCTACCAATAAAATTTAGAATTTTTTAACGAAACATAAATTTAATATCAATTTTTATATTTTTTATGTTTAAAAATTCATATTAAATTTATATTTTGTTAAAAAATTCTAATTTTTTTTGGAAAATATTTTTGCAATATTCTACACATTTCTGAACAATTTCATTAAAAAAAAAATACTAAAATTAACTTAAAAATAGGGGCCAAAAGTAGTGATTGAAAATTTTATAGGCACTAAAAGTTGAAGGAAAAAATTTGGTCTCATGTGGCATGATTTCATTTTTCCTTTCTATTATGCATATTTACAATTCATTTCTATGCTAATTAACTCCTTTCTTTAATTTCTCCATCAGCTTACCATAATTTTTTCTTGATTTTTCGATCTATATATGAATTCATTCATCAAGATATATTAGGAACAAATTAACCCTCCCCCTTTTGCTTTCTACAATTAATGTATTGAATTTTGGATTTATTTTTTGTTTTATACAGCTTGCTTGGAGTTTGTCCCAATCATGGCGGCATGTATTCTCCTCTGTCTATGTGTGTACTAATAAAGTACTTAATGTAGAATGACTAGTTAAATAAATGAGGATAATATTTAAAAAGAATAATAAATATTGTCTTATTCATCTAAAGCAGATTAAATAATTGGAGATAGAGAAGTATTTCTGATATGCAGGTAAATTGACGGCGCGTATCGAAGATAAAGTGGCGCGTAAGAAATGTTCACTCGGTATAGTGCAAATTTGGCATGTAGTGTCGGAATTAATAGAATTATACCTTTTTGGAAAGCCCCGAACGTCACAAGCAAAACCGCATTCAAGGTCGTTTGAAGGCCCAAAACTGCATTTTAATATTTCAGCATATTTATTATTTTCTGTTTTATTTCAGTTTGTTATTTTTCGGCTCATACGGGTTTGTTATTTCCTCTAGTATGTAAACATAACTTATGCAGCCTAAGAGACACTTTTTCATTCAATAAAATTATCAAGACTTTTCTCAACTCTGGTGGATTCTGGAAACCCTTGTCTGATAGGTTTGTCGCTTGCAGCCTGTCTATTATCTTTTAGGTTTAGCACTTGGTAATCCTTATTTCCGTTCTGCGTAAATTTCAAACAAGATTTAGATCTTGAATATGATAGAGAGGAATACTTTTATATCCTTAATTATTTAATATTCAACCTAAAAGTATGGAATTTAGGGAAAATAAACATTTTTTTTACATGAAGGAAAAATTAATGAAAAGCTGTATTCCCTAATCTGTGACTGGTATAGCAGATTTTTTATTTTGAGAAGGGTCAATTCATTTTAATATGTAGCACTTGATCATCAGTAAAGTTTTTTTAATACCAAGGTATAAAGATTGAACAATTTATCCGAATGACATATCTTACCTCAGTTTCACAAATGTCAAATTGTTTCCGTCACATATGATATAAGATCATTATTGACTAAGGTTGTAGAATTAAATTCTTAATAATTGATATTGTTTTTCCATGTACACCGTTCATAACAGATGATTGATCTATCTTTCTGATAATAGCAGTTACTCTTACTACAAAAGAGGTATATTTAAGTGAAGAAATAATTGATGCAGTTGAAAAGATGATTATGTTATGAAAAGTTGAACTTTAGTATTTATTAGATATGTATACCATGGTGTTAAATAAAAGTTCATGATTGTAATCGAGGTTGCATAAGTCACTTTAAACTGTGATTCTCTGCAATATCAAAAATCGCAATGTGACCATGGCTGCGACTGCAATTTAAAACCTAAAACGGCTTTCTATATGATTTCAATACACTTTATATAGTATTTGTTCTTGCAATATTGTGAATACAACAAGTCAACAACCAATAACTAGATTTAAAATGTTTAAACAACATCATATCACATTGTTGAAAAGTTACATGAATCAAACTGAAACTATCCTAATACATTTGGCTCATTATTTCAAATTGCAGACCGCCTCACACAACAACAGCTGCAATTTACAGTGGGTGCAACTGGCTGCATCAGATTGTAATCGGTCGCATGCGGCTACAATAGGCTTTATAGGGCTCACAAAAATTACTTTTCAAGGGAGAGGTGAAACATGGGTGAAAAAAACAGAAGGTATAGATTTTTAAAAGGGGTTGCGAATAATAATATAAGGTGCATATATAAGATAAAATCATGTTGCAATGTTCACAATCACACCGGCAACACCTGCAGCGCCCATAGCTGCATTTGAGGCTGTAGCTGCGTTATGATTCCGTGATCCTTCTTGCTCGGTCGCCCCAGCACCACCTTCTCCCTCATTCTCTCCACTCAACTCTTCCAATGATTTTCCCTTTGATTCCGGAACAAGTAAAGTGCACAACATCCCAACAAAGTTGATCACACCAAGCATGATAAGAGAGTTCTTAATCCCAATACCTGTTGGATACCCTTTATCAGTCTTGGTAGGATCTTTACTTTGTGCAGCATACAAGAATCCAAATGCACCAACAATTGCTCCTGCCTTTCCTGCAGCAGCTGATATTCCATGACAAGTAGACCGTAACCTAGCCGGAAAAATCTCCGCAGGTACAACAAATGTTGTAGCATTTGGACCAAAATTAGCAAAGAAGAATGTGAGTGAGTATATTACAACAAACCCAATTCTGTTTTCTTTCTTACTCCAATGATCATATGGTATGGCAAGAGCAAACATGAAAACAGTCATGAAGAAGAATCCCATCATTTGAATAGCGAAACGACCCATGTGATCGATAAACGCTACCGTGAACCAGTAGCCCGGAACAGTACTGCACAGTGCAATAAGTGTTTGCGCTCTTGCAATCTTGTAAACCTCATGAATTGCATTCATTTCTTTTGCCGGAGGTATCCATCCGATTGCGCTAAAAATGTCCTTTTGGAAAAGATTCTGACTATAGAAAGCAATATCCAACAAAAACCAAGTACTACATGTTCCAAACAAAGCCAACCCATGTCGTGCTGCGAATTGCTTGCTGAACAAGCCATAACTATTCCTTTTATCACTAGTCATTTTTTGTACCTTCTCCTCTTCAACTTCAAGTTCAACTTGCAACACCTTAGACATATCCGCTGCAGCTTGTTTCGCGTTCTTAGCAACAAGAGCCGTGTAACGAGCTGTTTCTGGCATTTTCATTCGCCAGTAGTACGTCA
>Ga0315914_1001728_pt1 | contig 33210 bp, 25 predicted proteins | sample MpolenodulesMG_FD_203920 | JGI IMG/M metagenome (GOLD analysis project Ga0315914, IMG submission 203920) | Medicago polymorpha root nodule microbial communities from Los Angeles, California, United States - elongated nodules | ecosystem: Host-associated > Plants > Roots > Nodule | place: USA...
CTTCTTCTTCTTCTTCTTCTTCTTCTTCTTCTTCTTCTTCTTCTTCTTCTTCTTCTTCTTCTTCTTCTTCTTCTTCTTCTTCTTCCTGTCTTCAGAAGGAGAAAACTTGGCATTTTTTAAAACATTCCACACCTTCTAGAGGATTATTCCATACTGGACAACCAATGCTACTTCGTGTCTTAGTGGGTCCCCTTTTTTTAAACGTGTGTCAATGACTTCATGAACCGTTATCCAAAAACCCTCTTTGTGGTGTTAGTGAGGTGCCGTTTTTAAAGGAGACATGGGCTTTAACCCCTTTAAAGGAAATCTCCCTTAACTCCCTCTTGTTTGGAGAAACTTCTCTATGGTTAGCTTCCCGCTATAAAACTTTTGGGTCCTGCCTCCCAAAGTGTCCCTCCACTTCTGCTTTATGAACTCTGCATTAGCGTCTCATAAAGTTTTATCTTTCTCATCCTTTAAAGATGGAAACACTTCCAAACGATCTCCGCAAGGTTATCACCAAAAAGGTTGCTGCTTTTGGAACTCAAGACCTTCTGATCTTTGGTGCCACATCCAAGCTCCACTTTCAGCTTGCTAACAAAAAGGCGGCGTTCAGGGAATTGAATCAGGATTGCTTATGGTACATCGTCGATCCCACTTCGTCCCCATCTAAACGCCGATTCATGCGCATGCAATCTAGTAGTGGAAATCCATTTTACAGTGTGGCGATAGCTACTTTCATGCTTCATCAAATTCGTCCCGATTTGGAAAGAATCAGACAGGTTTTGGCGAAGGCGTTGAAACACGGTTCTGATGGGGCTACCTACTTCAACCTCATGTTGGAGATCCTTGCCAAATATAGTCTCCCCGACGATCAAATCCTTCCTTTACTTTAGGACCTCTTCAAACGCCGTCAACTTGTGAACTACCGTAATGCTATCTTGAATACGGCGGGTCCACGCTTTGCTTGGAATTCCCTTTGTTTCCGGCCAATGCTCCTAGGTTTGATTTACCAATGTTCTTGCCCTCCCTACAAGCTTTGCAACGGAATTAGAAGGATTTGCAATGTCATTTTGCCCCTTCCTGGTTCAGATGAGGACTACCCCACAACGAACTTCTATCTTTCATGCCGCCTCGACCTCGAACTCGCTTGGTTCTTACGACATTTCCGTTTTCTGGATCTTGACTTTTTATGGTTGTGGGTGTCTAGGGTTTTCTAAGCATTTGTAGCTTGGCATTAGTTTCGGTTTAGACTATGATGCCAAATTTTGCTTCCTTTTGTTTGGTATTGTTATGTGTTGTGTTGTAACATAACAATGTCCAATTTTGTAATGCTTCGACAATGTTTTGCATTGTTTTGCTAATTCAAAGCCGAATATTTATTTCTTGTCGAATTTATATGTTTGTGCTATTTTTATTTTCACACAATAGGCCTATATTTTCTAGTTCGTTCCTTTTATTTTGACATACTATCAAAAGAAATTCATTCTCTTGACAAATTGTAAATGGCAAAGATTTTCAATTTTTAGGATAAAAATTATTTGCAACAAAAGACTACTTGCAAATAAACCAAAATTTGTATCGAAAACCTAAGTAAACATAACTCCTTACCCCCACAATTTTGTCATTGACAATTCTGTCAAAAGGGTACTAAATAGGAATTACTTCTATATTTTGACTTCAACCACTTCTTTTGGTTTCTACCAAAAACTTTGAATTTCAAGGCAACTAATGCCAAATTTTACCATTTGGTTTTCAAACAGGAACTATATAAATTTCTTAGCAAAGATACAATCAAATTTATGGCCAATTGACCATCATTTCCTCAATCAAATTTTACCATTTGGTCTCTTAACCATCCTTTGCTAACTTCCAGCCACTAAGGCCTTCTTAATCTCATGCTTCAGCTAAACAACCGTGATTTTTCTCTAAGCATTTTGCTCAGATGTGATGATCATCCTCATCATTCCCTAGGGTTAGGGAATTCAGATCCGGGGTTCTTCCCTTTGTAATTATTTCTCTAAGCATACTTCTTTGACTCAAAAGCAGTACCATTTTTGTTATCAACAGTACTGGTGCTTCCTTTCACCACATTGTTTTTCCCATGTTGTACATTTTTATGGGTCGACTGAACCCATTTTTGACCAGGTGCACAAGGAACAAAAGCTTTTCCTTGACCACTCTTATTGACATAATTGGTGGTCAAAGAATTATTGATGAAAGGAATATAACTCTTAGTAAAGGAAAATTGAGGTCTATGAACACCAGACCATTTCCCTATTTTCTTAGGTTTTGGGATGGAACCTTCAAGACCTTTAGTTCCCTGTTTGTCAAATACAGCACGACATCTGTGACAAAGCATTACCTCAGAATTCTTCAGCCTGCATCAATTGAGGAAGTCAATCAATTCTTCTTCAGTTGTAGGATAGGCTGCCTTCAACTTCTCGTCGAATTGAAGCTTTAAGATAGTCTCTTCGACGTCCCTTGAATCTTTGGTGATGTCCACCATTTGACACTCTGCAACATCATCTTTTGCTTCAACTTCTGCTTTGACAGACAGATTTTCGACAGCATCAACAATTGCTTCAATCATATTGCAGCCGGTGATGTAAGTGTACATCATACTCACATCTTTCAAAGAATCAAAGTCTACTTGCATTTGAGGCTTTAGCTTGTCTCCAAACTTAGCCTGCCTTTATTGAGACCTTTCTGAACCAAATCCCTGAAAAGGGAACATCGTGAGGTGTTATGTCCTAAATAATTATAGTATTTACAAAAACCTCTTTTCAAATCCGTAGGTGCTACCACTTGACCATCAACATCTAAGAGATCATAAATCTCGTCGCATTTGGTTACGTCGAACGTATATGTCTTGGGAACATATCTTTCATTGCTCGGTTCGACATGATTCTTCCCATCTGAGGGCCTTAACGATTTACACGTATAAGGGGGCCCTGGTCTCAGTTCAGCAATGTCAACCTCTCTCCTTTTGACATCGCCAAAAGATATGTCGAATTCTTTGTCGCTTTCGTTTGATTCAACATAAGCAACCTTTTCTCTTTTGTGATATTTATGAGTTCTAGCTTTCTTAGCCCTTAGTCTTCCGACATGTCGAACTCTATTGGCCAATTGGGCCATATCTCTCAAGTGTTGAGTGTCTAGGTTCTTCCTGATGGAATAATCTAGGCCACTAGTGGCCATTTCGACCAACTCATGCTCAGGCACTTTAGTTAAACATCTTGCCTTTAACAACCTGAATCTATTGAGGTAATCATCAATGAATTCAATGGGTTTTCTATTGACACTCACCAATTACTTTAGACTTATCTTAGATTGGCCCAGGTAGAATTGTTCATGGAATATCCTCTCTAATTGAGTTTAATGTTGGATCGCATGTGGTGTAAGAGTAGTAAACCACATGAAGGCATTCTTTGTTAGAGAATTTGGGAAGTATTTTAACCTCAAATTCTCATCACTTGCTAAATCTCCTCCCTATGTCAAATATCGTGTGATATGTTTGACAATGGACTCACTAGTATCTTCTGCAAACTTAGTGAACTTAGGAATTTTTTAACCCCTAGGAAGTTCATATTGTAATACCAAATCCGACAAGGGAGAAACAGAGTTTGGCCTATGCAAGCCAATGTTTAAACCATTTTGAGCCATTATATTCTCGACCAAATTGGTTATATTGTTATGTGCTCCTATGTTTTGTTGTTGGACATTCCTAACAACTTCATCGACATCATGATTCCCATCCACTAAGACCACTTCGGGTTGACCTTGAACTTCCGGTTCAACAGGTTAAGGTTGAGGCACAAGTTGTGGCCTCTGAACCATTGGTTCAATCAACCGCAATGGTTATTGGTTTTGGACTTGTGGAATCGGTTGGTAAACAGGTTGTGGAGGAGCAAATAAATCTGCTATCCTCCCCATTTGTGTGGTTAAGGCTTGGTAACTCCGGTTTGTATCTCGTATCAAAGGATTAAACATGGTACCAATTTGTTGTATTAACAAATTAACCATTTCGTGATTACTCTTATCCATTTGTTGCCTTAACAAACTCATTGTAATCAGTTGTTAAGGCTGGTAGAGTATTTCGACCAAAAATGCTAGAACTTGAGGGACTATGTGTGTTGTGAATTGTGAACGAATTTGCTTGCTCTGCAAATATGGACGCACTATTATGTACATTTGCCATCATCAAAGTTGGCATACCATACGGTTGGTCCCTAGGAAGGTTAGGCCTGACTAAAGGAGAACTTGGGACACTAGGTAGTCGAAGGAACACCAACCGTGAATGGGGGCACAAATGTTCCCATTTCTGGCCGTGTCATTGGAGAGGACGTCGAAACGATTGAGGGAGTGGTTACTCTTGTTTTGGTCGAAACTGGCATAACCATGGTTGCCCCTACGGCGGTCGACACGTTTAAATATCCCAAATGAGTAGTCGCTTGTAAATATTGTGCTTGTGAAGACGATTGTGAGGAGGTTGTACTGGCACGAGCTATAGATTTATCACTTCTCAAATGCATACACTAACAACTTGGTGTTTTTAGCAATAACGTTACCCATAAATAGTAACAAAATCCTACAAACGAATCTCTCAAGGAGATGAGTTTTGAAAAGAGTTTTGAAAAACATTTTTTTTTTTTATAAAAAAGTTTTTAAAAATCAATTGCACAAACAGGGTCTCACGAGGCGTGCCAATTTGTTTACTGGTGTTTTCGGCAAACTACGGGTTAGTTCTGATTATTACAAGCGAGACCGAACTAGAAATCTCAGGACATGTTGTGCAAAAGTTTTGATCGAAAACAGTTTGATAAAGGCCACAAAATGCACTCAGGTTACTTAGAGGGCATGACGGGTTTTAGAGTAAAAAAAGGCACTATCTCTCGACAGGTTTGTGATTGCAAGAAAAAGCAAAATGGTCTACAAATTAGTATACATACATTCTGTATAACTCGTTTTCATATGTGCCGGTAGTTTGAGTGTTGTAGAATTTCTATAAATGATTTGCGACTCATTTTCCGACTAGGAAACTCTCATTTATACATAAAGAAAATAACTGGAAAAAGACTAATCCCATGATCAACACTTCCTCCATATTGGACAACCGCTTGTCCTCACGTTTCCACTAAGGAAAACCGCCTTTGAGCTTGAAATGGAATCTTTCCTTCCTTGATTGCTTGACTTCGACGCAATCATGCTTTCAGCCTTGCTCTGTCAAACTATTGACCATGCACGCCAGGCTTTCTATCTTGTCGATATCCTCAAGTTAAATTGAGAAAGCCTTCGATTCCTGCAAAGTTAAAGGTCAACTAAATGTTGACCACATTAAATGAACCTGTTGACATTACAGGCTAACAGGTGGTAATAGACAACCGTCTTTCAAATAAACATGAAGAAAGTGGCCAAGATACATGATTTGCGCATGTGGGTTAAGTGGTGGAGCACCTCATATTGGGAAAAACTCTCACATAGACCTCTTGCAGAACTTATCAATTGAACAACAACTCTATTGTAACTTAAGTAGATAAAATAGTCACAAGGAAGAGGGGTTTGAATTCTGACCCTTTCAAAATGAACTTGTAACTTAAAAATGATTCTCAAGTTGTTTACTTATAATAGTTTAGTTAGTGAGATGACTTCATAACATTCTGAAGTATTTATGCAAAAAGTGGTTAAATAAATAAATGTGTTTGTGTGCGTAGTGTATACTGAAATTAAAGAGTATATGGAAGAGAAGAAGAACACGAAAAGATTTATAGTGGTTCACCCAATGTGGGCTAGTCCACTCCTCACAATCTTGTGAGAGTTTCCACTATGATGCTTGAGATAACCTCTCAAATCCTACACCTTACAATATTGTTCACCTGAAAAATTACAACAACTGTATTCTCTAAGCCTCAACAGGCTTGCGCCTTCTTGCTAGGTTACCCACTTAGACTTTAACACCTTCTGTTCAATTTGTTTACAATTTGTTTACATTCCACTTGCTCACTTGCCCCTAAAGCTAGATGAGACTTTCTTTACAATTTGTTTGGAATTTGAATGATTGAAATTAGACAAGTGAAGAAGAATAGAGGGAGAAGTTTATCTTTAAAAACATAAGAGAGAATTGATTTACACTTAAAAATACTCGTTGGAATTTTTTGATGATCAATTTTTTTGCTTAAGCTTCACAACACTTTTATGTTGTTTTTCTTGTTGCTTTGCAATGGTGCAAGTAATGATGAGCCTTTCACTTTTATTTATAGTTTTTGGGATCTTGTAGCCGTTGGAGGGCGACCAATGGTCTTGTGCCGTGTGTCCTGGGCCCCATAGCTTTAACTTGAAAATCTAGGTGAACATTCTGACCATTAAAATGTTGTTGCGTTCTTGATGATCTTCATCTGGGTTTATCATGACTTTTATCCGAGTTCATCATGTATGAATGTATATATGAGTTTATGGGTTTATCATATGCGTTTCATATGAATTTCTGGGCATTATCCATGAATAGTTTAATTTGCACTAACATCAGAATGTTGCTGGATAATGCCTTTCCAGATTTGTCTTGGAATCTGTGCAGGAGAGAGGAAAGAGGATTCTTCTCTCTTCATGCCCATGCTTTGAGAGATTGTGTGGTCCATGTACAATACCATCTCCCACACGTGTCTAACTATGATTGAGTGAGACAAAATCTGAACATTCTAATCATCAGAATGCTCCTTTTGTTTCACTTAGGATGATTTGTAAGACTTCCATTTGATGTAATCAAATCCTAATATTGAAACAACAGTGAAGAGCAATGATTGTAACTTTCGAGATAATATTCTCCTTGAAATATTCATAGTACTTCAATGTTCATAGTCTTTAATGAACATTGAACTTCCTTTTTGAAATTCATCTTGTAAATGCCTTTATTGCTTGATTGATCCATGCAAATGTACTTTACTGGACATTTATTCATGTCATGTGTGCCTTGCATGTTCTCGATAATGTTCTTGAGTTTCTGGGCTTGTATAAGAACAACCTTCTGAACTCTGCTTGAACATTCTGATCACCGAACAACATTCTGAACTAACTCTCTGAACTCAGAGTTAGTTCATGAATTCAAATGTCATTTGATTTCTCTTATCTTGGTATAATTTAAACCTTTTTCCTATTTTAGTAAAACACTTAAGAGCACAAGTTAAATACCAAGATATTAATCAAAGTCCATTAATTCCTTAATCATCAAGGTTTATTATCTTTAAAATTAATTAGGGATTTTGCCTCAACAGTAACATGTTGCAACAATGTGACGCATATCGGGTAATGTCAACCACTTATCTATGTATGCAATTCCACCACTATTTGTTGGAGGGTGTAAATCATTCATGATATATTCAAAATGCTCCTCCGAACCAAATATCGACAAATAGTCACGCTTATTAGTTTACAACTCATGAATAAGTTCACTATGAACCATGTGTGATTTTCCACGTCCATACACATGTGCTTAGTTATGACCCAAAATACACAATTACCATCCCCTTTAACATTCACAATATTTTCAGTGTAAGGCCTCACGATCTTTAGCATTTGTGTAATGTCTGGTAAATCTGAATCTGGGTGTATAGTAGACGTTGAAGCTTGTGAGCGCGATGAATGTCAAATAGTCACAGTTATTAGTTTTCAACTCATGAATAAGTTCACTACGAACCATGTGTGATTTTCCTTGTCGATACCCATGTGTCTAGCTATGACCTAGAATCCACAATTACCATCCCCTTTAACATTCACAATATTTTCAATGTAAGGTTTCATGATCTTTAGCATTTGTGTAATGTATGGTAAATCCGCATCCAAGTGTATAGTAGGTGTTGAAGCTTGTGAGCGCGATGAATTTCCAATACGTGCATTTTTCCTCTTTTGAAATGATGTCTTAGTTTGTGACAATTGGCTATCAAGAAATTGAGAATCAACACGCTCCCACATAGAGGGTATTCGACCCGTAGATGACTCTTTCAGTGTAGACCTCACCTATTTACTTTCTCCCTTGGTTATCACCTTTTCTTGGAGGTGGAGACAACATTGTGTCTTCCAGAAATGCTAGTTGAGGCACCACCTCTTTGATGTGGAGTTTCATTTTATAAGGGACTTTTTTTGAGACTTTCTCGAATGCCATTCCACTCCTCCATCGCAGAAAAATCATCATCAACCTCTTCTCCACATACATTTAACCTTTTCCAATGGGGGTCTATATCATCCAATCTTATAGGAAATTTTTCTTTTATCTTCATAACAAGAGTATGTGTGTAACACCTCCGCTTGGTGGGTATGTAACGCTCGGGGCTGATAAGGGCGGGGAGTGGTCCGGCTCCTGAAAGCTTTTAGACAAAACCGAATCACATCGAAATGAGAGAGATCATGAAGCCGTGAAGGTATAGGACTTCATGGTTGAATGAAGGCTTATAAGAATTGTTTGGTACTACCTATATCAACAAGATATATCTTCTTTTCGGTAGCCCAAACGATAAGAACTCCACAGTTAAGAGTGCTTGGTTATGAACAATTTTGGGATGGGTGACCTTATGAGAAATTTCTCGGGAAGCGTGCGAGTGGAGACAAAATATGCTGAAAAGACTCGTGTTGGTTTGTGGGGTCAGTCGGCAATCCTGAAAGCAGTCTAGGACGTTATAGATATCAGAGCATACCTCTCCCAGTACGATGTGGTTTAGGGACAAACCAAGCGGAAGCTGGTGGGTTTGTAAAGCCTTCGTTTGGTGGGCATGTAACGCTCGAGGCTGATGAGGGCGGGGAGTGGTCCGGCTCCTGGTAGCTACTAGGCAAAACTGAATCACATTGGAATGAGAGGAATCTTGAAGTCGTGCAGGTATGAGACTACATGGTTGAATGGAGGCTTATAAGAATTGTTTTGTATTACCTATATCAACAAGATGCATCTTCTTTTCGGTAGCCCAAACCATAAGAACTCGACAATTAAACGTGCTTGACTATGAGCCATTTTAGGATGGGTGGCCTTCTGGGAAGTTTCACAGAAAACGCGCGAGTGAGGACAAAACATGGTGAAAAGACCCATGTTGGTTTGTGAGGTCAGTTGGCAATCCTAAAAGCAGTATGGGCCGTTACAACATGCACAAGACAACTTGTACGATGTCTTATGCACACAACCATATTCTTTCTTAGCAAAGCCGAATGTCTTGGACCGTTTTTCTTCCTCAAAGATAAAACCCAATGCGGCTCTAGATAAATAACCATCCAACTCAAAGTACAAAATGATACCTTTGTATCTGTGTTCTAAGACGGCACGACTCATCCCAAAACTTGCTTGTATCTTAGACAACTGGATAGCCAATATTTTGTCTATTTCATCCCAACATGATGCCAAATCTCCCACACTACTCCTTAAATATTTTTTCAATTTTCCATGAGTCGTATCAACAATATTGGTGGTTCTGCAACCTAGATGCTAGACTTTATCTGTCCAAGCCCTCACAAATTTTTCCTTAATTGTGTTCAATATTGTGCTTTCAACATAGTCAAAAGAACTTTGGAAATGTTTTGCATACATCTTTGAATCGCATTACCGCACTTGCATATGAATCCTCCATAGGAGATTCAACCAAATCTTTCCAAGCTCTCATGATTTTGTCAACAACATCACTTGCCTTAGCCTCATTCACTTCCTTCACTTATTTCTCATCAACTGCTACATCCTTTGCCTTCAGTTTTACTCTGCAATCTGTGGTACACTTAGCTCTTACATTCTTCCCAATATGAAAATAACAAAGTAAAGTGGAAGTTTCAGGGAGAACATTGGCAATAACATTCATCAGACCATTGTCCCTATCGATGACAACCACCTTAGGCATGTTGAGTTTTGAGGACAAAAGACCGACCAACATCTTCAAAAATCAAGTAAAGTTGCCCTATTTTTCAGAGGCAAGAAAGACAAAACCAACAAAATATGTCATGTTAGTAGAGGTGATACCGACAATCTCAAATAAGGCATTATGTCTAAGTTAATTTTGTAAGCGGAATCCATGACCAAAACAGACGGAAAAATGTTAAGCATATTAATTGACTCCGAATGAGCAAAGAATATGTCTTCAAGAGTGGTTTCCTCATATTTTGTTCTTGTGAAACAGACGTATTTATGCTCTTCTAACTTCGCAATCAAGTATTGCATCTCCGTCTTGTCACGTCTTATAGACTTTCTCCATCTAGACCGTGCATTCTACACTTGTTTGATATTCGTCACACTTTCTTTGTTTTCTCCTTCAAATCCATTAGAATATTTCTAGGCAACGCCAAACTCTTCGTCATGTCAACAACTCTTTTCTTATCCTCCTCTTTTAGTCTACCCGCAACAAGGTGAGTGCCTAACTTTGGCTCCAACTCATGGTTGTGAACTCCATTAAGCATGGCCAACCACCAATCATCTGTCTTCTTCTCAAAGTAACCACGCAACCTAAACATACAATCACATTTCCTTGAGCCCGTGCTTTTAAGATTCAATTTCTTCTTCCTATTTGGTGGTTTGTATACACCACTCCTTTCACATTGCAATGCCAAAATTGGTTGTTTTTATACTAGATTTATCTATAGATATAGTAAATCCCGCCCTTGCCTCTTGTCGACGAACCCAACCAAGCAAATCGTCTCGCTCTCGCCATCTATCATTTGTTAAAAAAATGAGGCGGTGTTTACTTCATAATCGCGAAGCTTGGAAACACTGGTAGGCTTTGCTTGAAGGTGAGCTTGAAAGAGAATTTTGACATTAACCGAACCTTCAACGGTAGGTTTGACATCAATCATGGCCAGTTTTGGCTCAACACCATCATCCACCACATTTTCAACCATCACTATATCTATTAAATAAAATATAACAAGGAAAAAAAATCTATAAATATTTTGTGCAATAAGTTATTGAAAGAAAAATAAATTGGCGCCAAAATATAAATCCTGGGGAACAACGTGAGTTAACTCACGTTGAGCCAACGTGACTTAACTCACATTGAGCACTCAACGTGACTTAACTCACACCCATTTCATCCTCCCAAAATGACGTACAATGCACAAAAACCAGCAAAATGTAAATAGTTAAGTGATGCATTACCTGATTCTAGACCTTTGATGAGCGTAGTAACTTACTCCTGACGATTTCCAATTATTTGAGCTCGAGATTTTTCACCAAAAAATCGCACTTTTGAGTGTTTTGGAGGTGAAGAGGGAAAGAAGTGTGTGTTTGAAGTGTGGAGATGTTGGGTTTGTCTTAAAACTGTAATGCATCACAACGTGAGTTAACTCACGTTGGCTTTATACCTATGTGACTTGACTTAAGTCACGTTACGTTAAGGTTATTTTAGGTAGTTTCATGTAGGAGTGAGCAAAATCACTTGAGAGAAGAGAAATTTTTAAACACATAAGCTGTCAAAAAAACAAAACCGGGCCTAAAGAAACAAAAGTCCAGCACAAACCCCTTACTTGACAGCCAAACCAGCTGACCTACCAACTAAGATATCATATATGGCATGAAAGACTCTCGTTTATTAGTCAAATTCATATGAATTTCATTAAATTTATATTGAACTAATGTAAATTTATATCAATAAAACAAAATGTGTTAGAAAATGTCTTAGAGTGTGATACTGATCTTCCTTATGGCAAGTGAAAGTTGGTGGAATGAGTTAATCGATCTCTTCTTTTAGAATCTACCGAGCCTTACTTGTAATAAAGTTCCATTGTGTTTCAGGTAAAACAAACCACCATTAATATTTCTCTTTACTCCATCTCTCATATATGCATTTAATCATCATGTCTGTCGTAACAAATGAAATGTCTAATTTCAACTCTGCCATTATTTCCTCATGCCATATATATGTGGTCCCACAAAATTCCATGTGGGTGTTAAGACTATAATATGAATTAGTGATCTCAGATAACTTTTATAAAATTTGGAATGCTATAATATTTCATATAAAACTTTTCAATATAAGTTGTACCAAGTCAACTAAAAACCACACGAGTAAAAAAAGTTCAACCAGATCAGATCTTACTTTTTTTAGAGAACCAAATAACTTTTCTTTAATGAGAACGAATTTATAATGTTACATTAATCAAAATGTTTTCAATATAATATGTTATATCATCTACGATATGAAGACTATAAATTATAATATAGTCACCTTAATTAAGCTATGAATAATCTTATTTGTTTGTCTTTTCCCAAACTCTACAGTAAAGACTCCATAATAATCGGAGAAAAAAGTTTACATTGTTTCATGATATCTCCATATTCAACAATATTTCGCTTAGATGAACAAAAGCTATCAACCACCTTCTTAGACTCAAGCTCAAATTCCACCGAATCACATCTTTTTGATCTACTTATCATACAAACATTTGCGTTTATACAGAGGTATTTTTCGCTCAATGCACGAAAATTTCAATGCGTCATTTATCAAAATTTCTCATCTATCTTGGCAATATTTGACTCAAATTGTTTAACCAAATTATAACAAATGGGCAAGACCCCTCTTCAATGAGATACAAACTACATGTTTTATTTTCAAAGAATGTGTGAAAAATGTCATGTGGGACAAACAAAAACCTATTTTGCCTATAATTAACATGGGAATTGTTTTACCAAATGAGACACTTTGTCGTCGCCCTAAAATTAAATATTGGGTTATGACTGTGATCAATGGTAATGTGTGTTGTATGAACTAAGGACACGATCCTAAAGCTATGGAAGCATTGATGATACTCATAAATATCACTAAAATTAAATATGTCCAAAAAATTAACCCCCCTTTTCTATTTGAATAAATTCTAACCGCAAGATTTATACGTACAACGAGATTAGCTAGTCTTCTCTTTTTTCATTTAAAAAATACTTAATTTCTGTATAGCAACGGATCCAATGTTGCTTTCCAATACGGAGAACCTTGGTCAGCTACATAACATTCTACTCTATTCTTTTTTTTTTTTTGGTAGTGTCATTCTACTCTATTCTAAAATATAATAAAAAATTTACGAACAAAAATTAATTTTTTTGGCTCAAAATTTATACGAAAGACATCAACCTACATGATCTATTTTGCTTATATTTTAAGATTGAGAGAACATATCAACTTTCTATAAAATTAATTACTATTATTGGTAAATTGATAAATTCGACCAGATGACAAAATAAATTAACTAAGTATATTGATTGATTTGAAGAACTTATTTCTTTTTTAGCTTTGAAGGTATGTTTTTTGTTACAAGAGTAAAAAAGGGAAAAATATGGAGTAATTTGAAGAGTTTAAAAATTTAATTTAAGTAATTCATATATATTGTTGATATAAAATGTTTTTACACTGTCAATAAACTATAACCGTCATGTGATGTTATAAAAAAAATATAATAAAAGGTTATGTGAACATTAAAATTTGACTTCAACATATGGTTAGGTGTGTTGACCATAAAATCCAATCTCATTGGGTGCTCCAATGTCGGTGCATTAACACTATAGTCTATATACATAATACTAGCAGATATATATAAAAATCATACAAACTTAGACATGTCCGTGACAATAAAATAAAAAAAGTGAAATTTGATGCAATTTCATTATTTCAAATAAAACTTAAAAAGACAATTATATGTATCTAATAAATTAACCAAAAGTAAAAACTACATTACAATTACTAAGAAAAAAAGATAATGAGAAATTTGTGAACACAAAAAGGGGCATGGTGGAGAGTGCATGAACTAACAACTCTAACAAAGAAAAATAAAATCCTTACTCATGATAACTAAACATCAACATGACAACTTTGCAAAAGCTGAAACTTAACCGCCGGAGCAACAACTCCGACGCCATTATTCCGGTCACCGGAGAACCTAACATAAGCTGGACAGTTAGCAAAAATATGATACCTTCCAGAGATCCAACTTCCAACCTTCCACTTAACCCTTCCGTTAACCTTAATATTAACCAAAACCATTCCATTATTCTGATCCTGCTGAAGGTTACTTAGCGTAAAAGGCGAAACCGGCACGCCAACGCCGTAAATAAACGGCGACCAAATGGTAAAATCTTTATGACCTTGGTAAGTATCAGGAATTGAAGTTGATAGTGAGATCTGTTGGCTCTTGTAAGAAGCATAGACATGGAGTTTTTGATAGTAGATTCCTATTCTTTTGTTTGGATTGTGAGTTGAGAGTGTGACTTGCATTGTTAGGGTTAGTGTGTTTGGTGTAGGGAAGGGAGAGGAATTTGGTGATGAGATGTTGAAAGTGTAAATGGTGGCATCTTGGATCATGAAACGTGGTTTTGTGGGTCTAAGGATGATCCATATTAGGAAGATGGTTATGAGTATTAGGAGAATGAAGGCTCCTACGGCGGCGATTATACGACGGAGGAGGTTGCGTCGGTCTTCGTCGTCGTGGTGGCCGCATTCTTTGATGGACATGGTGGTTGCTATAATAGCTTGATAACTAAGAGCTACAACGATGTGTGTGTTTTTTGGTTTAGTTAAAATCTCTACTCACCAAATTTAGATCTTGTTTCTAGCACAAGGTTTGTTTTTATATATAGTGAGAAGTAAATGGAAAAATAAATAAAAGAGAGGAAAATGTTTAGCGAACCGAGTGTGAATGTGTATATATCTTGGAGAAATGTTAATGGGAAACCCTTTAGTTATTCAACAACATATTTATATAGTATATAAATACGAATTTGTTTCTTAAAAAAAAAAAATACGAATTTGTTTTTTATTAGTTTTTTTTATTTCTTTAAGTCAAATTAATAGTTATAAATAGTACATTTTTATATATTTGTCAAATAAATTGTTAAGTTTCGGTAGTACAAATAACATTACTTTTTATATCTTGAGAGAACAAATGAAATAAAAAATAATGTCATAATGTGATATATTTCTAACGGTGTTTGAGTTACTCCGATTACACAAATATCATTGTTGTAAAAGAAAATATGGTTTATTTTCAAGAAAATTGATGTGCTAGCATAGTAGAGCGTAGCATTGTTTATTTTAATGAAAGTATTAGTTATTAGTTGTTACTATATTTTTTATTCGAGTTTGAATCTAAGACCTTCGACATCTTTAATCTTTATTTCAAATTAGTTGAGTCATCCAATTATTTTTAACCGTTATCTAAAATCGTAAGAACTTATCATTGTAATTTTAAATTACGGAGTTCAAATCCATATGAGGGGATTTATAAAATGACTATTAATTCCACTTTAATCAGAAAAAGTTCGAATTAACTATATTGTACAATATTTAGACTCTTAATTTTCAACTCAGATTATTGGTGAAAATCATATTCAAAATTAATTTGGGTAAGCAAAATAGGTTAATAGTACTCGTGGAACTGGCACCCTACCCCTCAATGTAAGTTGAGTACGGTTCTATATAGGTGAAGACAATAGCGGGCCCTAAAAATAACTATTAGAAAGTATGGGGCAGGAAATGCCAATTATGGCACACTGATGCAGTCCAGCCAAAAAATTAATTGCTGCAATCAACAGATCTCAATAGTTGTTCACCAAAAAACAAATCTCATTTTTTTTTATGAGAGGAAACAAATCTCAAGTTGAATAAATATAGAGTTTATACTTTAATATATCAAATCTGATTGCGCCCATGATTAGTGAACTTTTGTTAGGATAGATTAAAGTAGATATACGTAGGCTGATTTATAAAGTTGTATTTCCGTTTGAGTTTTCCTGGATCAGGTCCTATTTTCCACCGTCTTTGTATCTTTCTATTTTCGTTTTATTATATTATCTTTTTGCTTAAAAAAAATACTTTAATATATCAAATCAAATCTAAAACATGAATCATCTAATCTATTGGGTGACCTTAGGAAAAAATAAACAATACTATTGATTGACAAACTTTTGGAAAGTTTGAAAAAAATATGTGTTATTTAAACAACTATTTGTGTGACAACTTTTAAGACAACCATTAATTTATAAAGAAAAATAGGTATTGACATGAAAACCAAAACAATAAAGAGAGAAAGTAAAAATATAATGTAAGTATGAAATCAAAACAATAGAGAGAAAATACAAATATAATGTGAGTATGAAAAAAAAAGTTGTCATAAAATATTTCATGTATAGCTCATTTGAGTGTATACACATTGTGACAAAGAAGAAAAGAGAGAAAAAGGTGATATGCTAGTTTGATGATATGACAAAAAGAAATATAGAGAGAATGAAGTGTTAAATGAATATACGATATTTAGAAGTGTTAAATTAGTGTTGGAAAAATTAAGATATCCAAATATCGATAACCTTAATTTTTTTTTTTACCTAAATTAACCTGGATTTTTTTACAACATCAAATCCAATTTCCAATATTTCCCCAAAAATATTTATGCAGGGAGGAATTAAACTAATGATAAACACCACTCACATTCGCTCACAAACTTTCCACTAGACCGAATAATATACTGGTGAAATATATGCCAAGGCTAATCAACATATAATACAACTGTTAAGTAAATATACCTATCAAAAATGTTTTTTTTTTTTTTTAATTATGGGGAGGCCATGACCTTCTTATTTTCTGAGGTAGTTATGCCTCTCAGTTTGGCTAGGGCGTGTTGTAGGTTGGAAAACCTGTGACATTTGCCGCGCTTCTTCACATAGTTTATGCAATCTTTTAAAAGGGTATGCTAGTAGTATCCTGCCCTAATAAGCTTTTGACCAGGGCTCTTCCTCCGACATGGCTTCCGGATACGCCTTCATGTACTTTTAGGAGGACCAACTTCGTTTCATGTTCTGCAAGACACCTCAACATGGGCGAATTTCCCTGCCAGTAAAATGTATTTAACAGACAACTTCCTCATTCATTGTTCGTCCTCATCATTCGATGGCGTGAACTCTCCTTCCAAATATTGAATTGTCGAGGTCATCCACCCCTACGTGTCTACATCTTGTAACCAGCCCTTCCATTAATTAGTCTATCCATGGTGGTGTTTACCGGTGTTTTTGGTAAATAATACGGGCTGGTTTTGATTATTACAAGCAGGATCAAACCAGAAATCCTAGGTCTAATTTCATTAGGCAAGTGTACCAAATCGTTTACCAAGTAATAAATTGATAAGTAGAGTATCGTATCCACATGGATTGTCGTTTCATCCAAACAATTTGCGTTTCTTATTTTAGTTTGTCGATATAAAATAAAATAGTTAAGGGTTAGAGATTGCAAATTTTATTTGTTTGCAACATAGCAAGTTACCTGTTTGATTGCAGAAAAGTAAGCAACGCTTATGACTCTTCGAATCCACCTATTTGTTTTGTTGGAATTAAATAATATTCATGTTGTGTTTAGTTATCTTAAGTAAACTATACAAGTGATCACTACTAGGAAAAACAAAATTAGAGAGGGAAATTAGTGACGGAAAAATTAAAATCCCTCACAAATTTCTTGGTCGCAAAATTTAGTGAGGGAATTAGAGAGGGATTTCATGTTTTCCCTCTCTAAATTTCCCTCACTAATTTTTGTTTTTTTAGTAGTGGATGAGGCCGTTGGGACGTTCTAACCTAGTCGGTTGTCAAACTGCACCTGTTGATCGCACGATAATCCTTACGTGCGAGGTCTATACTATCTCGGTTTATCCCTCCGATGGCTAACTGCACCTGCTGATCGCACGGTGTTCCTTATGTGCGGGGTCTTGCTAATTCAAAGTTAATTGAAACATAGACTTAAATTGGCGTTCCTAGATTTCCAAAGCCAATGAAGGCCAATGTTCCTGAAAGTCTTCCGATCTATGAATCTTAGGACGCTCATAGCACACTCTCCTTCTCCTTTTGGTAGTTTTACTAACGAGCAACCTTATCAACGTCTACCTTCTTAAGAGGTTGAAGAGAATGGTCTTATTGTTGGTGTAAGCCCTAGAGGCCAATAGTTCATGTTAAACTTATGTTGTGTATCATGACTTTTATTATTAAATAATATATGGCATTCTTTATTATAATTGTTGTAAGATTAATAAAGTCCCTAGAATAGATAGTTCGTGTAATGTAATATTAAGTTTGACTTAATCATGAGATTACATTAACATAAAAAACACTATTCTTAAATGCATATGTAGTCAAGCTTTAATGTAACTTGGAATAATAATAAAGCGCAAAGACTATTATGTACGTATACTGATGACCACATCTCATGGGTCTTGGATATGAAATATTAAGCCTATACATAAGTATAAATATTAGGAGTAATATTTATAGGGAAATGTTAACGAGTGCCCCTGGGGTACTCTTTAAGGGTTTTAAAGAAGTTGTGCTTAAGCAAGGGAAGTCTTTAGGTAGAGTCCAACCGTAGAAGTCTTTAGGTAGAGAATCCTAGAGCATAGAAGTCTCTTGCAGTTGTGCTTGAGCAAGTAGAAGTCTCTTGCAGCTGCGCTTGAGCAATTAAAAGCATCTTGCAGATGTGCTTGAGCAATTCAAAGTCTCTTGCACTTGTGCTTGAGCATTGAGAAGTCTTTTGGAAGTGTCCTTGAGCAATTTGTAATCAGTTGTGATTATGTGAAATCACTTGGAAGTGCAAGGGGACTGGACTACTCATGTATTGTAGGAGGAACCAGTATAAAATTGTTGTGTTTCTGCTTTCTCTATCTCTATCTCTATCTCTATCTCTTTATCTTTGCGTTTTGTAATTATCCACTACACTCAAACTGTGCATCATAATATGTATATCTCCGATCTGTGTGTTTTTTTTCACCTTCAGGGGGTTTAGATGTCAGTGAAGAGAAGAGAAGTGCACAGAGGCTGTGACGGACTTTCTTCTATTCCTAATATGTTCATTCCATTTACTAAAAATACATAAACCAAATCAAGACTAGTCAATTCACTCAAACTTGGTATAAAAATTGTAATATTTTTTTTCTTTTTCACAATTCATGTGAGCAAATAAAATTTTCCTCAATAGTCATCAATGAAGTAGAAATTGAAATGATGAGTAAGAACAAGACTTACAACTTTATTCCATGCATAGTAAATAAATATTACAATAAAATAAGGCATTTTGGCAACCAATCCTGTTGTATATTTATTTATATTACAAAAAAGTATCACTACATAAAAAAAAATTATAAGACTATGAATTAAGATTCATTTGAACAAAATGAAGCACCCTCAACGAAGCATGAGAAGTCTATTGATTATCTGGCCTATTAGGACCTGTAAAAGAAGGAAAAATACTTGAAGAAAGTGGAGAGGGAGGATCGGGGAATAAACTTCCATTTTGAAGATATGGATAGAAAGGGTATTCAGGTGATGAAAGCAAAGAGAAAAGGCTTGGTGATAGTTGAGGGCTATAAGATGATTGAGGGGATAGAAAATTCATGTTATTTTCTGGTGAAGGCAACAAAAACTCAGAAGTTAATGATCGAGGGCCATTTGTTTGTGAGGAAGGGAAACCATTCAAAAGTTGGTTATTGTCGTTCATAGGGAAAGTTGGATTGGCAGGATTAAAAGGATCTGAAAGATTAGACACATCTTTTTGTGTTGATGAAGAACCAGACACTAGTTGGTCACTACCATTCATAGGATAATAATATTCTTGAAATTGGGTTATTGGCTGATATTGGACATTTATATTGTTGAATAATTGTGGTTGATGAGGGTAAGGTTGAAAGGGGTTACCTTCTGAATTACCAAAGTTCATATTTGACTCTTGAAAGTTTCTCATAAAAGCAGAAATTGGAGACTCATCAAGATTATTTTTTGAATTGTTAACTAGAGGAGGACCAGTAGCAGACTGCACATGATGTCCTGGAAATGCGTTATATGGAGCCTTTGAAGGTGGTAATGGATTTGGAACCTGGACTAAAACTGGTGGTCTCATAATGGACAATGGTGGAGGTCGATTTTTCTGCAACCTTGTAACCTTAGTGTGAGGTTTTGGTGAATTGGATTGATTCCCAGTAATATGTTGAATAAAAGTCTTGAATTCATCTCTATGAACCTCATAAAAATTTGAATAAGGATATAAATGTCTACTGTTGGTTATAATATCATTGTCAAAATCAATTTTGTGTTGAAAAGAATTCTCTCCTATGTTCTTCTCTTTATTGTTTACACTCAAATTCTCACTATACTTTTTAAAGTTTTTCATTGAGAAGAGTGAAACTTGACACAACAAACTATTGACAAGACTTTGAAGGATATAAAATACAAAAAAATACTCAAAAAAGTGAGACAAGTGAAGAAGTAGAAAGACCCATGTCACTTTATAGTAAAACAAATATTAAATGTATTGATGATTCCTTTTTTTTTTTAAGTGAGAACATGATTATATGATTACTATATTAATAAATTGGTCAAAATATATTATACAATAAATATGTTACATCCCCTCAAAAAATGATTAATATGTTACATGCTTTTTTTAATGTTTATTATTAATGTTTTGATTGTTTTTCAATTTTATTTTCTAAAACAAAATTTTGACCAAATTATATAAATTTTCCTTCTATTGAGTTTTTATTTATTTTTTAGTAAAATCTTTCTTTTAAATTCTAGTGTGTGACTATTTGACCACGACCGGAGAAAGTGGTTTTTTAACGCGCAAATGGTTTTTCTGTTGATGGATTTGAGGAGCAAATGGTTTAATTCCGTTTAATGAACAAAAATATAATATAAACGAAAAGTATTTAACATATTCTATTAAATGTTGTCAAATATTTGATAATATTCTTAGGATATGGATCATGTATTGAGAAATATATAAAACAAAAAGTCTTCGTGAGCTTAACTCCATTGATAAGAACAATGCATAATATATGCAAGATCCGGGGTTCAAACACAGACCACCACAAAAACAAAAAATAAAATAAAAATACAATGTTTATTTTTTTTTTAAGGAAAATAAACAATGTTTATTATATAGTGATATTTTATGCCTAAAACATAGGTTTACATTATCATTCATAAAATATATAGTAATATTACAAAATATCTACCTTTGTAATGATTATTTGTCATTTTTTTATTTTCTTAATTATATTATCAATGAATTGAGAAATTGAAAATAAAATTTATATTTTTGTTTTTTTTTTTAGGGAAAAATTTATATTTTTGTTGTTAAGTGTGCAAATTCTGTCCTCGTGAGCTTAACTCAGTTGGTTGGGACAATGCATAAAATATGCAAGGTCCGGGGTTCAAACCCGGGCCACTACCCAAAAAAAAGTGTGCAAATTCTATTAGGAAAAAATAAAAACAAAAGAATGGCGGGATTAATTCCGAAACCTTGAATTAAAAAAGATCATCATGCCATTCCTATAAATTTTTTGTGATATAGCTATATTTTAAAAAGCTAGAATTTTGATTCCTCACAAAATTTTCTATAACACATCTATATAATATTTAAATAATTATTATATATAATATAAGTCGTTTTAATGTCATAGTTCCTTTCTTGATCTAGCGGTATATCTTTTATGGATGATTTGCATGTCATGTGTTCAACTCCCTATGAGTTGCAGTTTGGAACAAAAAATTTTAAAATTATTAATATAAAAAAAGGTGTTGCAGGGAATGGTAAAATGCTCTCACCTAAACCATTTTGTTGTAGTGTTTAAGATATCAATACTTTACTTTGTTAATATATATATATATATAGTTGCTTTGAAAGTTTTGCCACACCAATATCAAATGTCTGGGTCTGCCCCTCATTCTAAGTTAGATGTGAAATGTATATTACTATAATTTAAAATAGGAATTTAAGTTATGTAGGTAAGTGGGGAGCCACTTTCAATGACTAGTTTATAGCATACTACATTGGAAGAATCGATCACTTAAGATTGCCCATGTCTAAGTGATTGGTTAGACGCAGTTGTCTTCAATATAGTCTAGTTATATTAAAGTATATAATTGTACTATACATTATTTGTTGTTAACCGATAAGGTACATTATATTATTATTAAAATAAATTATTGTTCTCATTATGGTTTAACTAGCAATTGAATTCAACTTGGCATTCTATGTTAATTTTTCCCGATTTAGGAACTCCCAGAGATCATACTATCTCATCCCATTATGTTGATTTCTTTTTCAGTTATAAGCTATTTTGAAGTCAGTCGGATACCAGATCACAAATGTCTAGAGTCTAGAATTCTCAATTGTAGTTTAAACTTCTCCCTTTTTGTAAAATGTTGTTGATTGTATTTAACGTTATATATCAAGTTATGTCCGCCGTGTCAGATTTTTATTTAGTAAACTTTCAGTTTTAAAATCTCTGGGTGTTACACAATCCTTATCCCTTCCACCTATAGAATACCCGAACAAACGAAGTCGTTTTTCTGATTCAGACAACCTTGTTGGGTTGGTTGTGTCGCATGCTTCCAGGAAGTTTGTCAGATTAGCCTTGTAGTCTTTTGACTCCTTACTTGAAAATTGGTTAGCCTTTAAAGTATTCAACACACTATTCTTGATATCAAACACCAATGGGTTTGTTGGTTGGAACCCAAGAAAGACTTCACCCTAGGTTTTCAACCTTTTATGGTCTCCTAGAGTCTCTTAGAGTGATGTGATCATTTTCGTCTCCCATCTATGACTTGTCTGAGTAGTTGATGACATGTCATCTTACGTTATTCTTAGCATGTTTTTCAATTATTTTCAGTAGGGTTTAACAGCAAAAAGGAGGAGTATTAGAGCAATTGCCTATGATTTCGGGACTTTTGTAATGTTTTCTATATTTGAGTTTGTAATTCTAGTTTTCCCGAAACATAGCAATTTTAGGGGTTTTTTGAAGTAATTCACGAAGAAATCATGCAAATCGGCAAATCAAGAACATCTGAAGAATTGTGACGACTTAGTAAAACCAAGAATGAAGATTCAAGAGGCCTAATAAGACTTACAAGTGGGAGGAATTTTGTTCCCAAAGTTCTGAGGCAAGTTATTTGAAGACGAAGAACTAAAAACGACGGAAAATCATAGAATTGGGCCCAGGAGACAGACACCATGCGCCTAGGGCATGGAAAAATGCCTAGGGCATGGATTTAACAACCCATGCGCCTAGTGCATCCACCATGCGCCTAGGGCATGCATTGGGGTGCACTCACATGCGCCCTGTGCATATGTCATGTGTTTTCCAGCTTCTGTGTTGGATAAAGCCCGCACTTCTTAGTCTAAACCCAAGTATAAACTCTCACTATAAATATCAGCCTTCCTCATTCAGAAATTCTTGTTCAAAACTATGCAGTTCAAGAGGAAGGTTACTTTGGAACTTCAGGAGAGTTTCTATCTTCTCCTTGATTTTCTAGGGTATGTTTTTATCTTTAGTAATTTGTTTTTAGTTACAATGTGTAACTAAATCTTTTTAGGTTAGAGTTCTAAGATGAACCTCTGTTTATTTTTGTTGGGTATTTATTTAATTTAATGTCGTTTATATTTTATTTATTTTTTGTTCGCTATTAAATTTTATTAGGAAATTCCTTAGTTTATTTATGTGATAGGTGCAACCCTAAATTAGGTACTTAGGTTGTGACAGAGCCTAAATTGCTATCACTGACTAGATGCTAATATCTTGATATTTATATCCTTTTACTGATAACTATTTGTCTAGGAAGTAAGTGATTGTTAACTAGCGAAAGATATCGAAAGAGAGTTGACCCTAGTAGTAAGTACTTAGGATGTGATATTACAAAGACCGAGTAGTAACTCTGTTGAACCTAGGATATAACTGGTTAGTAATTAGGGAAACAAGTGCCTAGCTAAATGAAATAAGTTGTAGCCTAATAGAACCATTCTCTTGAAACCCTCAGTAAGGTAGACGTAGATTAGGGCTGTCCGTTTGTAGAACTACTAAGAGCATAGAGAGGGTGTGCTATGAGTGTCCTAAGATTCATATAATGGGCATACCGAAGGGAACCTTGACCTTCATTGTCTTGGGAAACACTGGAAAGCCAATTTAAGTTTATGTTTCAATTACCTTTGAATTAGCAAGACCCCGCACGACGAGTAACCCGACCAACAAAAAAAAAATTTGACCTCTCTAAATCAAATCCAATAGCAAAATAACGTTATTTTGTATCGTCATATGATATGATTCATGTTATGCATTATCTCGGGTAAAATAATGTTCACATGAATATTCCTACCTACAACAACTCCTAGCTTGTCACAGTTAGGAACAATCCTCTATTCAATCTATTAACCACAATCTAACTAATGATCTTGTAACACAAGGAAATGTACCGATTAAATTGAGAAGCAAATTCATGCTAATGAATTATAAGGATGAGACAAATATATGTTTGATTGACCAATTGCTACTTCCACCAAATGCTGCTAAATGCACCAATTGATAAACATTGTCCACCACTTATACCAACATTTTCTTTTATAGAATCCTCCACATATCCATCACTTGTTTACATTGAAGTTAGGACTGATTTAATAGCTTTTTTGAGAAGAAAAATTACCATGTACATTTTTGCAGTTATCAAGATTCATCTTGGCAAATTATTAAACAAAATGCAGATCTAGCAATGTGAACGGTGAACAAAACAGTACAGATAGAATGTGTCTCTAAAGTCCAAAACTTGCAATAGAAAATTGCTTTTCAATTGTTCTTCATATATTGTTAGGGATAAATCAACTTTGTGAATCTTACTATAAATAATGCATTTGATTAATAGGTACAAAATTGCAGCAAAATTTGTAAACAGAAAAAAAATTGACCCCTGCCCTAATTGCAAAATTCCTACCACTGTTTTATTGATAACCTAATAATATTTTAATAATCTCTCATCTAAAGACTTCTTAATAGAAAACCATATCCTTTATAATTTTGGTATGTGAGCAAGCCATCCATCTTTATTTATGAAAGATGATAAGGAATATTCTTGTAAATTTATTTCTTTGTGCTGCTTCTTCGTCCACTTAACACGTTCTCTAGTATTGGCCCTTGGTCCTGTACAATCTATTTCTGCATAGATGAAGTTGTTCCTGCATCGTTTATGAATTAATATTAGTTATACAAGACATCAAAAAGCTTGTTACTAAATAAAAAAAAAAGTTTGTATTTAATCATCTAGAATATGAGAAATGCTAGCAACACACCTTATAGCACACACTTTCCAACACACTCTTTTTGATTGGTTAAAATTCACATGTGACCCACCAAAAATATATAGGACCCACATGATTTGGTGGGACCTATGTGAATTTGAACCAATCAAAAAGAGTGTGTTGAAAAGTGTGTGTTAAAATGTGTGTTGTGTTGCTAGTATTTATTGCTTGAAGTTTCGTGAGCATAGTTTATTTGGTAGAGACAATACATGTAATAAGCAGGAGTCGAAGTTCGAACCCAGCAATTTTAATTTTTTGTATTTTTGTATTTTTGTATAGTTACATATACAACATTTTTTTCTTCTTACAAGGACATATGATTTTATATGTAGTTTTTGCATGGCATGTGTCTTCCTCACTTCCTATGAAAGACCCTATATGCATGCTTTTCATATAATTTCTCATTTTATAATAAAAAATATATATAATTTCTCATTTTAAAAGACATGCAAAAGATCATGGTTATCATAATTTTTTAAAGCGTGTTGCTAACCAGTGTCCTTAGAGCATTGCATAAAGATTCTACAAATAGAAAGTTTGTCTTGAAAATATGAAATGTTAATTTTAATCGAGTAATGATTACACAATTTTTTCATAAAAACTTGCTTGTTTTGAATGTTTAACTAATGTCTTTGGAACACGGGTTAGCATTCTCCTATTTTAAAATGTATTGAATCAATAAAACTTACTCTCTCCCTTGGTAATTCCAAGCATTCCATCCTTGAGGGAGTACCACTGCAGAGAGGTGTGTGGCCCAAAATAAAACCCTAGAGTAAGGACCCCATGCTCTTCCAAGATGCACTTTACCAATTCCTTCAACACGCCCTCCTTTAAAAATAAAACCAGTTGATTCGGTTGATGAAAACCTACGTTGTGCTGTGATAAAACCAGCAGGTTGAGCATGACCTTGTGTTGCGTTTATCACACAATCCTACAGTAAATGAAAAACCACTTAAAATGCTTCATTGTTTCATTTTAAAAACAAACTAAAAAAAATATAGAAATTATGAAATATAAAAATTGTAAATATCATGTATTTTAATTATTATTATTATTGTTACCTCAAAATAAGATTGGGCTTGACCAAAAATGAAGTCAACTTCACCTTGAATATAACAATTCTTATAGTAATGACGCCCCAATGCATCACACAAAGTGTCTTGATAACCCAAGAAACTACAATCAAAGATAGCTGTATTATTACCGAATATGGTAGCAGCTACTGCCTTTCCATTACTTCCATGTGTGTTCTGCAATTACACAACAATTAATTACATAGCAAGTTATTAAAATATTGCCTAGTGAGAAAACTTAAAAAAATTGTAATTAGAATGTTGAAGGTTCAAGCACCACAAGAAACCAACATAACCATTAATTTAGTAACATTTCTTTGAAGGAAAAAATTGTTTCTATCTTGTGGTTTTACCTCAATTGTAATACCACTCAAAACCACGTTAGGTGGAGATGAAGTGAATATTGCTTTTGCTTGAGTATCATCACCATAAATTGTTGTGGTTCTTCTACCGGATCCTTTTAAAATGATGCACGGCTTGTCATATGGAATAGAAATCTCTTCCCTACACAATCAAAAAATTAAAACATGAGAAAAATGTAAAATAAATTTGTAATATGTTTGGTTTTTCTTTTTCAAGACTATTTTTCGGTTTTTAATAACCTTACAAAAAATTGTAAAATTGTTTGGGTCTTATAAGAATTTTCAATTGGTACGACTTGGTACCTATTAGGTACCCTGTTGGTGAGAAAATTATTAAGGGTTTTATAAGACCAAGATCTCACTTAAGAGGGGCATAGATCCTCTGCAGTGACATTTTTCTGAAGCGAGATCCTGGTAGTCCATTATGTTTACCACATGCATTCAAAGTCAAGAAAAAGAGATCTTGATGATCCAAATTCACACTAGATTGATTATTTATTAAGTACTACTATTAAAAAACTTATAAATGAATGCGTACATGTGAGGCCCATTTAAATACAAAAAATGGATGTCTCCATTATGGATGCTCTTGTGGAGGCTCTTTTGGACTATTTAACATTGAGGCGGTAGGTAGTGCATATAACATTAAACATGATTAATTACTCACATTCAATTCAAACTATAGATATTTTATAAAAAATATTATAAATTAATTAATCGATCAATTTAGTTTCCAATCAAGATTGAATAACACACTTATGAACCATAATTTCGAGAGCGGCGGATTTTGACATGCAAAAATAACATTAAACGTCCACATAAACATTTTTTAAGTGAGTTTGATAAAAAAAAAAAAATATGTCATGCTTTATTGAATCCTTTGGACTTTACAAGTAATAATATATGCATTTCTTCTTTAAAAAAAATATATATGCATTTCTGTAAGGGAAAAAAAAACACACACACAAATAAAAAAAACTTACCTGTATTTTCCAGGCATAATTTGAATCTTAATCCAGCGATCATTGTTATGCTTTATTGAATCAACGGCTTGTTGAATCCTTTTGAATGTTCCTCTTCCTTTTTGATCAACAGTAATGGTTTTTGCAACTTGATTTCCACCACAATCAATAGCTCTACCAAGACAAAAACAATAACCTATGAATAGGATAACATTGAAAACCATTGATCGAGTAGACAGCACCATTATAGTTGATCAATAGTTGAGTATTTTTTTTCTTTTTTTTTTACTAAGATCTGTGTTGAGTGATTAGTGTGAGTGTCATTAGGAAGAACCTTTTCACTTATATAGACATAAACTTGGAAAAATTAAGCAGAAATTATCTCCCTCTCCTTCCCTTGATCGATGGCTATTCAATACACTGAATCTCAATAATAATTGTATACATCATAATTTTCCTAATAGTAGTATATAGTAAATATAAATACATAAACGTGGAAATATTTATAAAAAAAAATAAAAAATAAACTGGATGAATTAGGCAGACACTATTCCCTCTCCTTCTCCTTGATCAATGGGATAGTAAAAACAATTAATCTCAATAATAATTGCATACATCGTAATTTTCTTATGTATAAACAATGGCTTAATAAGTTAGGTAAGTTTTTAATTTCGGCACCAAATTTGTTCTTTTAAGCCGTAAAATATTTTCACCACTACCATATTATTTCATCAAACTCAATTAACAAGTGTTTACGTGGGTGTTTAATGTTAACTTGGTGGTCAAAATTCTTTGTTTGCAAAACTACGGTTCATATGTGTTATTAAATTTTCGTTAGAAACATCTCTGTGAGCATAACTCAGTTGATAGGGATATTGCACATTATATGCAGGGACGGGGGTTCGAACTTCAGACACTCTACTTCTCCATATTTAAAATTTGTGAGCTATAACTACTATGCTACTTGTCCAAAAAAAATTGTTTGAATGAAACGAAATTTATTGATTGCTTGAATATTTGTAACCTTGTTCATAAAAAATAATTTAGCTATTAAGTTATTGATATTTTAAGGTCTTAATTAATAACATATCATCAACTCATAAACAAAAACATGTCATAAAAAATCACTTAGAATATTCAACGTGAACTTTTATTAAAAAATAGAGACTTGATGACAAAAAATTTAGTTAACCAAAGAAGGAAATTTGTACAGGAACAAATATAAAAGTTCGTATAGAGTTTAGAGAAGAAAAAAAAACATATTTAAATCTTCTTTTAAGAAAATATACATTCTTCTTTCGTCTCAAAATAATTGTTTTTGTAACATTTTTCTCTACTTTAGAATAATTGTCATGTTCAAATATTAATGCAGTATTTATTTTTTTTCTCACTAGTATATATTTATTTATTGAATTTCATCCAACTTAACTATTTCATTAACGACAATTAATAAGGATATTTTAATAAATGACACTAATTTTATCATTGAAATCAATAAAATTAACCATTTTTTAAAGATCACGCACAAATCTTAAACAACTAATATTTTGAGACGGAGGGAGTATTTAACTCTTCTAAGAAAAACAATTTTTTTTTGAAAATCAAATATCAAACTGTTGGTCCTTTTTTTTTTTTAAAAAAAAATTATAGGTCCATAACATTGACAGTGGTGCTCTAATGGAGTGAAAACATAACTATCGGGACCCACAAAGTTATTTAGTAAATCAGAATAACAATAATAATAAATATTCTGTCCTGTACCAAAAAAAATAAAAAAATATTCTGTCCAAATATATTAATAATAATTACATTTCCTAAAAAAACACTAATAATAATTACATGTTTACATATATACGTACTTCTCTGTATTTTATTATAAGTCATTTTGACATTTTCATACGTATTAAAAAATGTAGTTAATATTGCTAAAAGAAATATCAATAATGGAAAGACACTACATTTTATTCCTGAAAAGACACATTTTGCATAGTATTATACAATATTTTCTTTTGATAAAAAAATACAATATTTTCTTGAGTTTAGTTCATTTCATAAAGATATTGTGTAATATATAGAGGTCGAAGTTCGAATCTCAAACACAATATTTATAGTCATTAGATCATTAGACCAAAACATAAATAAATATAATACTTTCTATTTTTTCATTTTTTTTTCTCCTTCATCTCTATATTCTTGTTTTTGATTGGTGTTCTCACATTGAAATTGTATGCCTAAAAAATGAATTAAACACGTATGAATCGAAACGACTAAATTACTTTCTTAATTGATTGAAAGAAGGGGAAAAAAATAATTCAAATGGAATAAAAGTGTTTGACGTTCGAATTCCAATTCTTTCACATCAGTATGTGAGACTCGAGTTGCTATTTCATTTCCTCTATCTACCAAAAAAAGATAAAGAAAGGTCAAATAAAACCTTAGATGTTCGTTATACGGTAATTTGCACTATTAAGCAATATCCTTTAGATTATAAACAATTTATTTCGATGCAACTAGAAATGAAATTATTTGTATCGTCATCTATCTTAAAAAAAAATATTATTGTTTACAATGAATGTGCAAAATGCAAAATTTTAATCTCAATATTTTTTTTAAAGAATCCTAATATTTTTTTTGCTTAGTCTAGTGTCTATAATTTTCACATAATGTGAACTTATACTATATACTTTTTTTTTCTCGATAAGTCAAGATATAAGTTAGACATCAAAGAAAATCAACTACATTTCAACTAGGTTAACATCTAGCCAAAACTCCCCTTTTACGGACTACACAATATATATTATTTTAAATGTATATATACACACAAGGGTGGGGGGCAGACGCAAACATAGCACACTAAGAGCAGCTCGTAAATCCGAATTACCTTGCACCTCATATTCCACTATAAAAAAAAACCTACTTCCCCTAATGGTTCATTCATGTTATGCATCAATCCTGGTATCAGTTTGATTGACAGGTCCTACTTCCCCAATTGATAAACATTATCAACCACTTATTCAACTAGTTTTTTTTTTTTTTTTTTTGACAAAGATTCAAATAGTTTTTATTTATTGAATACAACAGAAAAATCATATGCATGGTCCAAGAGATTGCCAAACTCCTATTCTAAAGACTGCATTCTTAATACAACAAAGGATGCATCCAAACCAAATGCGGTTTTTTACGGTTTCGGTTTAGATTGATTCGATTTGCTATTTTTTTTTGGATTAGTTCGGTTTTGAAAAGTTGACTTTGCCATTAAAATAACAAACCCAGATGGGTTACCTGGGTTATAGCATTCTACTCAATGTAAGGAGACATAAATTTTAACTTTTTTTTTTACCTTTAGGAAAAGTGATGGTTACTTTACAGAAATACAAAATGGCAAGGAAGTTTCCCACTTGGCAAAAGTGTAGAACCATATAAAAACAGAGGGTCCTACTAGTAGTACAATGAAAACATGAAACGTAAAATTGGGGAGAGAATATTATAAGCTTTTAGTTTTTTCCAAAAGTTGAACAGCAATCATATTGAAGAAATTGCCAAGAAGATGTGGCAGTAGAATGTTATTTACTGTGTGATTGGTCCGCACGGCTATAGGAAGTAGTCACGAAGTTGTACAGACCATTTTTGTCATACCACAAACACTTAAACTCATACCGAAGACTCCACATTTCAGACCACAAAAACTTAAACTCACATTTTGCATTCTCAAACTCTTTTGTCATCCAATTTCTCTCAATTCTCATGGCTATGCAATCACCTTCCTCATCCTCTTCATTTTCCTATCGATTCACTTACCAAGTGTTCCTCAGCTTCAGGGGCAGTGACACTCGTAACGGTTTTACTGGCCATCTCTACAAGGCTCTTACTGACAAGGGAATCCACACCTTCATTGATGACTGTGAGCTGCAAAGAGGGGATGAAATCAAACCATCACTCGACAATGCCATTCAAGAGTCTAGGATCTTCATTCCTGTGTTTTCTATCAACTATGCCTCTTCTTCATTTTGTTTGGACGAACTTGTCCACATCATTCACTGCTACAAGACAAAGGGTCGTCTCGTTTTGCCTGTTTTCTATGGCGTGGATCCTACTCACATACGACATCAAAGTGGGAGTTACGGTGAACATCTCACTAAGCACAAAAAGAGTTTCCAAAATAACAAGAAAAACATGGAGCGGTTGCATCAATGGAAGTCAGCTCTGACCGAAGCTGCTAACTTGTCCGGCTACCATTTCAGTCCTGGGTACTCCTCTTTACTTAATTCTTGTTTTCCTTTTTGCATTTTATTTATTTAAATTTTTATGCCTCAATAATACCATATTAAAGCCTAAATTTGAAACACCTTTTTATTTACGTTTTTAAACAAGTATTAGTTATTTATAAGTCAAAATAGTTAGAATTTAGAAATGTATGATATATTATGAGTACATGGATGTGACTGTGATGTTGTTACATACTGACTTATCTTATTGGACATGAATAGATATGAATACAAGTTTATTGGAAAGATAGTCAAATACGTCTCCAACAAGATCAGTCGTCAGCCCTTACATGTTGCCAATTACCCTGTCGGATTGCAGTCTCGAGTACAACAAGTAAAATCACTTCTTGATAAAGGATCTGATGGTGGAGTCCACATGGTAGGACTTTATGGTATTGGAGGCATGGGTAAATCAACACTTGCAAAAGCAATTTATAATTTTATTGCTGATCAATTTGAATGCTCATGTTTTCTTGAAAATGTGAGAGAAAATTCAGCTTCAAATCAATTGAAACATCTCCAGGAGGAACTCCTTTTAAAAACACTTGCAGTGAAAATTAAGTTAGGAGGTGTTAGTGAGGGAATTCCTTATATAAAGGAAAGGCTGCATACAAAGAAGATTCTTTTGATTCTCGATGATGTTGACAATTTGGAACAACTACATGCTTTGGCTGGAGGACCTGATTGGTTCGGCTGTGGAAGCAGAGTTATCATTACCACTCGTAACAACCACTTATTAACCAATCATGAGATAAAAATTATGCTTGAAGTAGAAGGGATGTCTAGGGAAAATGCTCTTGAATTGTTGAGGTGGATGGCTTTTAAAAATTACAAAGTTCCTTCAAGTTATGAAGAGATTTTAAACCGTGCAGTTGCGTATGCTTTTGGCCTTCCATTAGCTATAGAAGTAGTGGGTTCCAACTTGTTTGGAAAGAGTATTGCAGAATGTCAGTCTACATTAGATAAGTATGAAAGAATTCCACATGAAGATATCCAAAAGATACTTAAAGTAAGCTTTGATGCTTTGGACGAAGAACAACAAAGTGTCTTTTTGGATATTGCTTGTTTCTTCAAAGGATATACATTGGCAGAAGTCGAAGGGATACTTCAAACTCATTATGGTTATTGCATAAAGAGCCACATTGGAGATTTGGTTGATAAGTCTCTCATAAAGTGCCACTTGAATGAAGTGACATTACATGACTTGCTAGAGGTCATGGGTAAAGAAATCGTTCGTAAAGAATCACCTAAAAAGCCTGAAAAGCGTAGTAGGTTGTGGTGTCGCGATGACATAATTCATATTTTACAGGAAAACAAAGTAAGATTGATAACTATGAACAAATATTTTTTTTACCCTTAATTACATTTACATGTTCTCAATATTTTATTTGTATTGTGGTTGATTCATTTTTATTTTTTTTCTGTTAAAAGGGAACAAGTAAAATTGAGATGATATATCTGAATTCTCCCTCAAT
>Ga0315914_1001729_pt1 | contig 33200 bp, 17 predicted proteins | sample MpolenodulesMG_FD_203920 | JGI IMG/M metagenome (GOLD analysis project Ga0315914, IMG submission 203920) | Medicago polymorpha root nodule microbial communities from Los Angeles, California, United States - elongated nodules | ecosystem: Host-associated > Plants > Roots > Nodule | place: USA...
CTCCTTGGAAGTGCAAGGAGGACAGGACTACTTCCGGTTTGTGGAAGGAACCTGTATAATTGCTTGTGTTCTTTCTTCTTCTGTTCTTTACATTATCCACTGCACATAGACTCTGAACTCACTCAGATTTTGAACTACTTCAGACTCTGAACCTAAGGACAGTTATCTAGAACGTAAAAGAAGAAGTTTCCAAAAACACAATTCAACCCCCCCTTCTTGTGGTTTTTCGCACCTTCAAGATACTCCCTCCGTCCCATTTTAACTGAGCCCTTGCCTCATTTCACACTTATTAAGAAAAAGTGTATAAGCGAAAGAGAGAGAAAAATAGTTTTAAGTGCCTTATCAACTATTAGTGCATTCTTCTTTATCATAAATGTAAAGTATAATATATTGAATTGAGAGTGGTGAAAGTAGTATTAATTAGTGTTATAATTGGAAAAAAATAATCAATATTGTATTGAAAAGTGAAATAGGTCAAATTTTCCGTGACAATATTTTTTTGCAAATGACTCAGTTATATTATGGGTCGGAGGGAGTATAATTTTTCACTACACTTATTTATCAAAAAATTGTCTCATAATATAGACATATTCAACCTATCCTTCATTTCTTATTTTAATAAGACATTCATTTAGGAGGGTGTCCATGAAACATAATAAATTATTATGACACTTAGATTAATTCTTCTAGAGCCTTTAATACTTTTTATAGTGTCAAATGTAATACTAAAACTAGTTTTATAAAAGACAATATATTTGCTCTTCTGGAGCCTTCAATAATGATAACCTCATTTTTAGTCTTTTACAAAAGACATCTTTCAGTCACAACCAAAATCCAACAAAATATACATAACATTAATGTGGTCCTTAGTGAGGCAAAGTACTAAGAGCAATACTAGTTTGAGACCTCAAAATATCATAGACATATTTTTTTATTTTATTTTAGAAGGAATCAATAATACAAAATTCATTTATAGATCTTTTGTCAACTAACAAGGTTCCCAATTCAAAACAATATATTTTTAAACTGAATCTTTTCAAAAGAAGTAATAACATCACATTCACAACCACAATAATTACAATTTCATTAGCAAAACAATTATGTGGAACATTCTACAAAAAAACAGCGTGGAGCACAAATTATAAGTATCGAATATGTAAAGAGATCACATTACCTCTAATTTTTATGTCTTGTGGAAACTCATAAATAGTAAAGTTCATAATCATATATCATAATAATATAACATCTCTACTATATCATTTACCATAAACACAACATCGATTATACGAAACAAATAATATGGATGATTCAATCTAAAAATAATGTTTAATTTATCAAGCGAGACTTCATCATTTCAATCAATGACTACTCTTATGTTCAATCACAAATGTGATTTATCTTTTAAAATATTCTTGATATTATTTTCTCAATTTTGCTACTTCAAGAGCATATTCAAAAGGCATAAAATCACAATTTTGCAATCCTTCAAGGATGATTTAATATTAAAATTTAGTTCTTCATGAACTATATTCCAAATCTTCATATAATAATGATCAAGAAAATTCTTTATTTGAGTGATCTTTCAGGGATCCTTAAAAACAACAAATTAATCCTTCGATAACTACATTACATCCTCAACGTGTAACTCTTCAATACCCTCTTTTTTTCTTAAAGATAAAATAGATCTTATTTTCAACCATAAATTTATCAACAGCAAGGAATATCATAATCTTTGTTATCCTTCGAGGATGTTTGATATTAAATATTTAGTTCTTCAAGAACCATACATATCTCAAACCTTCATAAATAATGATAAAATTTGATTGATATCCTTCAGGGATGTTTTAGTCTTAATTTTTCTTTCTTTTAAATTAATACTAAGATCAACGAGAATTTAAAGACTTCATTATGTTCTAGAAGTATAGTACTTCAGGAACTATACCACAAATCTCTATCAACAATGACCAACGAAAATCATAATTTTTCGTAATCCTTCAAGAATGCTTTAATCCAATTTCTTCCAAAATTTGACAAGAATAAACAAAGAAATATATGATAACGATACAAGTCATAGAAATTTCTCAACAAAAAATTATAAATTATGATCAAAGCACAAGATCAAGAATTGATATAAAATAATATCATAAATTGTGGAGGAATAAACAAGTCTGGAATAACTTAACTTTACAAAAACACTTGTGAGTACAATATCATTCATATTTTATCTTCATTATGAAAGGTCTGGTGGGACTTTACACTAGTACAGAAAACACTTTTTAAATGGGGTGAAAATGACTTTTTAAATCGGTTCATGATCCGACTTATAAGTGGCCGATTTAAAAAACTGTCTTTGATTTTAAGTCTCCACCCTTTACCCGATTTAAAATCTGTTTATTTAAATCGGTTCACCCCATTTAAAATCCTTAATTTAAATCGGTTGAACCCATTTAAAAACGGTTAGCAAGAGTCAAAAATCTGATAGTTTAAATCGGTTCACCCCATTTAAAATCTCTATTTTTTTTTAAACACGATTATGGTACTGAATTTAATATAATAATAAAAAATTTCATGAACATAGCCACTGATATGAATCATTAAATTAAGAAAATATTAGCCAAAAAGGGGTGAAACCCAGAAGACCTACAATGTTACGAGAACAACTTTGTAAAGAAATAACATGACCTTCATTTCGTGCATTTATTATATGAAAACAGAGAACCAAGATTAATTAAAGTTGTGAGCCTGAATTAGAATAAAGGAAAAAGAAATCAACCTAACACTTTTCAAAACATATGGAAAATAAAATCAGGGAATTAATAACAGTAGGCTTTTATTGATAGAATGGTGAAAGATTGTGCTGAAGGTCAACAAGGTGAACATATGGTAAGCTTAAATTTTCTCTAGGAACCTTGTAGCAACCATGGATCAACATGTTACAAGTAAATCAATAGATAGTCTCCATACCTTAACTAAAAAACATGAATCAACCAATTCCCCAACTTAATAATGAACAACCAACACCAATCTTCATGGATCTACTTAACCAAAATAACTAAACCATCACAAATCAAAATGACAATTAACACAACACAGTCGAGGGAAACCCCTTTGAATATATGCAGGAAAATCTGTATCAAATAAAGAAGATACCTGCAATGAAGACCATATGAATGAGATATAATTGAAATTCTACCAGCGGAGCAAGCGGCATGGGGGGATTAGCTGCTAATCATAGGAAACTGATATTGGTTGGAGCGTGGATCTCACCAGACCTCATCCTAAAATCAGCGTCCTCAAAATCATCATCCTTGGGTTCATTCCCCAAATTCTGTTGCTGACCATCATCTTCATCACCCCTAGACATAGTTTCTCTACTCCTTGACGAACATTTTGACACCTTACCATTGTTCATATCAAAAGCCATCAAACATAAGAACACCAAATTGCGCAAAAAACCCATTCAAAATCCCAATTCCAAAAATTCAAACCCTCAACAAGCAAACTCAATCCAAACCCTAACAAAAGCAAAACCAAAATAAAAATAAACAATTAAAAAAACCCTGATTAATCTAAACAACAATAATAGTAACAATTAAACCACAAACCCATATTAAATGACAATATTCTTAAAAATAATCTGGAAATAAAATATGAAAAGGAATAAGAGTAAAGAGATTCGAATTTGAGAGAAAATACCTCAATCGGAAAACTAAAATCGATGAGAATCACTACAAGAAAAAATGCATTTTGCGACTTTTAAAATGGCTGATTGCGACTGTTAGAAGGGTCGCAAATGTACATTTGCGACTGTTCCCCAACAGTCACGGATGTTGGGGGCACAACTGTATTTTGCGACAGTTCAGAGAACAGTTGCACCAACTGCCGCAAAAGGTATTGCGACAGTTCCAAACAGCCGTAAATGTAGAGCTTTCACATGGTTTTGAAGGGACTTGCGACCCTTCACAACTGTCGCAAAGTAGGCACTTTAATTTAATTTAAATGGGCTTGCGACCCCTCACAACAGTCGCAAATGTTTAGTTTTTTTAAAAAAATATTAAATGGTGCAATAAAAAAAATGTCGCAAATGTTTAGTTTTTTTTTAAAAATAAAATGGTGCTATTTTTGTTGACGATTTAAATAAATATATTAATGAATGAATACTTAAAATACATAATATATAACTAAAAATATCTAAATCCCATTCATATGAATCCACAAAAATGTTACAAAATCAAACAAGGAAAACATAAGAGTCTATGAAACAGACTCCCATCTTTAAGATCTTCATTAGCTGAGTATCCTAACTTCGAGAGAGTTTCTGCTACATGAACCTTATTTGCAAACTTGTAGCAGAATAAACTAATACTCAACCGTTGTAACCCACCAATATTCAAACAAGGAAAACATAAGAGTCTATGAAACAGACTCCCATCTTTAAGATCTTCATCAGTTGAGTATCCTAACTTCGGGAGAGTTTCTGCTACATGAACCTTATTTGCAAAGCAGAATAGACTAATACTCAACCGTTGTAACCCACCAATATAACCTACAAAAAAACACCTTATTTAATCAATCAATGGTCATCATATCTATCATCTTTATAAATCAATATGAAATTCCAATCAACTAATATGAAACACACTGAACATATTGCCTAAAGACATAGAACTCTTAGTAATACTAATAGCTATACATCCATGAATATTTTACATCTATTTTTATTTCTATTGTTTGTTTCTGAACACAGAAGTAGCACAAACCCAAAAAATAAAGCAAAATACAGCCAACCTAAACAGAACACAAGTTATAGCCCTGCAATCCGGATTAACACCTCTAGATTGTACTACCGTAATTACGCCTATTGATCACCCCACAACCTGCTGGACCTATGACAGCCCCACACAACAAAGAAAAAACTGCACTACACATCAAGGAAAAACGCAGCCAGCAGATCCACAAAAACCCGCAAAACCTCCAACACAACAGGCAACAACCGTAGCGCAACACAACACAACACCTAACACAGTCCTCTAGTTTGTGTTCCATTCAAAATAAAAAAAAGATACGACAAGAATCTAATTCACAAAACAGAACCTACCTTTGGTTCCAAGTTGCAATGTAATAAGCTTTTCTTTTTGACTTGTTTTTGTCTATGTTAAATCAGATAGGTTTATCAGGTCTATGGTACCTTGTAACAGAGTTAAGCTCAGATAAACTATGTCAACTCAAAGTGCTACTTAAGGACTACTGAAACCCAATGACCTCGGCTTATGTTTTCTCAACAAAAAATATGAGGGAAATGCAGGCAGATACACAAAGGCCAACAAAGATGTCGATAACTGCATAAACTACAATTACCCAAATATAAAATCAATCTATAGAAAACAATCAAATAATTGAGTGTAAACAGAAAACGAACCAGCAGAGATCTAAAAAAAACTCAAATTTTACAAATAAACAAAACACAAGGAAATGAAACAAACAAGAAAATAGGACAACAAGAAAATGACACAAATTATTTGAGGAAGAATCCAGTTTGATCTTAGCACCACTGGTGATAATAAATCTTTATTAGTCAAGGTAAATGCTAAAATGAATTTGTTGTCATTATATATGTACCTTTTAAATAAGCCACCCGTTGAAGCTCCAACGACCAATTTCGTTATAGCATACTTCATTACTTCCTCTGCCACTGCAGATGCAACATCATCTGATTCAATCACTACAACTTCTACATGCACCTATTTCAACAATAGTATAAGAATGCACTTCATATAGTGCACTATTTGTTCAAATTAATCTTCATGAAGAACAATATCTTACCTTTCTCTGCTCACACATTTTCTTAAAAGGTAGAAGCATTTGATTTGTCTCCCACTCTATTTCGTTTTTGTACGCAGCTACAACATCGTCACACACTTGTGAAATTGGGATAAAATTTCCCACTGCAAATCTTGTTATGTCTATGTAGAGCTTGCGTGGATCATCCGTTAGTGTAGCTATGTGATACCTGTTGGGCAGGTTTGTTAGTTACTTGGGTTAGATTGGCAAGTTATGTATATAAGTCATATCTTAGTGCTTAAAAAGGCATAATAGAAACTAAGATAGTGTTTCATTGATCTAGCATTAGAGAATGAGTGAGTGAAGAGCATAGGCTCAAAAACTAAGAGAAAGTCTTGTACCTCAGTAAGTCTTGTACCTCTTAAATTCTTTGATCACAATTGTTCCTGCATATGCAAAATACCAAATATAGCTAAATATTACTTGCAGAACGTTACCAAATATTCCAAATATAGCTAAATATAATTGTTAGCAACAGTGGCGGCAATTAAAGTATGTCTTAGTGATAAGAATGCTATTGCTAATGATCAGTTTCAATCATCTGATAATTGGTTAGTCATCAACATTACATTATGCTTAATTCACTTCCAAAGCCATTCATAGATTGCATATTTGATAGGAAAAAGAGCTCTCAATTGATGTGATTAGGTGCTTTGATATTTCATGAAACTAACACGGCTATTTCTTTGAGAAGATTAGGTAGTGGCTTGAATAAAAACTCTGGAAAAATATAATCTTAGTCTTAACCTGTGATAGATTCAAATCTAACCTAGTTGCATAATAACTATATCTATCGCATTCAGGATTTGTAAAGAAATTAACCTAGTTGCAAGCAAAACTCAAATCAAGGAATCACACAAGATTAAAAAATAAAGAAATTAACAAAATGTCGTAAAATGTGTCTAATCATGTAAAATAGTATTTAACAGGAGTTTGTTTTTACAGTTTTTCTCTTCTTATTTATTCTGCTTCTTGTGATTCTGGGGTGTGTTTTGCTCAAAAGCAATTATGGTTTGGCCACGAAAACAGAAGTAATAATAATAGTAATGTTAACAAAATAAACTAGTTAATATCGGTAAGATAAAGAGCATGCTAGACTAAATTGCACGAAACAGGATAAGCAACTTGCCGATCTATAAAAAGCATGGCATTATTTTTATTAAAAAATATGACGAACATTTTAATCATACTTCATTGTAATACTATAATAGCATATATGTCTGTAAAAACAGTTTTTTAAATCAAAATGGAAAACTAGCATGTCGAAATCAAAATGCACTGAACCGAGAAATTAACAAAATCAACAAAAAAATAAAGAATTCTTTAAATAAACAAAAAAGAATAAAAATTAACCTGAACAAAGATTCAGCATCGTTTGAGTCAGCACAGTTTGAGTGAGGTTGAGTTCTGATTGAGTGAGTGACAAGATTCGGAGATTGAGTGAGTGAGTTGAGCACCGATTGAGATTGAGTGAGTTCCGTTTAAGCACCGATTGTTGTGATTCAGAGCTAGGTTAGGTTTTCCAAAACTTTGAATCATTCAATCACTAACAAATTTAGGAGAAATGAATGTCAAAATCATGAAAAAATGTTGTTAGGCTTAAATCAATAACCAAAATGCAGTGATACTGAAAATATTCAGATAATATAAACAAAACTAAAAAATATACTGTCGGTGCTAATAAATCATTGAAAATATTCAATCTAACAACTCAGATATATCATCTAATTAGCAAGTGTGAAATTCAGAAAGAGAGAGACGGAGAGAGACGGACCTGTGTAGAAGATTGAGTTCACATTTCAGGTTGGAACCTCGTTGGAGTGGTTCAGAGTTCAGATCTATGATGAAGTTTAAGTGAAGCGGTGGAGATTGATGATAATAGCAACAACCACCGATGAGTTCAAAGAGGAAGATGATATTGTGACCTCCGATGAGTAGAATGACGGCAGAGATGGAGTATGAAACTAAACTCGGCGGAGACGTCGGAGTTGGAAGCGATACTCTCCTAAATTTTGTATTGACTGGTCGATTGAGAGCTAGGTTAGGTTAGGCATAACAATTGAGAGGATTGAGAGTGAGATGAAAAATTTGGGGGTTAGTTTAGACCAATTGGAGATTTGGAGGAAAGTAAGATGAAGAAAGCGGGAGATGAAATTACATAGTGAAATGAAAAATTTGGGAAAGTAAGAGTGAGAAAGCATGAATGGAATATGTACAACGCGCCTTCTAATTAATTTAACAAAGAAAACTTGCAACGGTTGACCCAAACAGTCGCAGCAACCGTCGCAAAGATGCAGTTTGAGGCAGTTACAAGGTAAGGGTCGCAGTTGAGGTCTCGCAAATTGCTAATTTTCTTGTAGTGAATCTATTGATTTGGTTTTGATGGATTTGATGAATCTGAACGAAGGGATAGACACTCGTCGCAAGCTGAAGGATGGATCTCGAAATGAGGGAGGGTCGCGAGCTGAGGGATTCGAAATGATGGATCTGATGATTCTAGCTGAAAACATGCGGTGGTCGCAAGAGAGAGGGGGAGGGGACACTTGTTAGGGTTTCAGAGAGAGAAAGCTACATATTTGAGTTTCAGAGATGAACTTGAGAGAAAAGGCCATCTTGTTTGGTTTTAGTTTTATTTTTATTTAATTAAAGTACTTTTTTAATCTGGTTGCCCCATTTAAATTCTTTCTAGATAAAAACCTAACCATTTTTCTTCTTTTTAAATCAAGTGGATAGCAACCCATTTAAAATGTTTGACTTAATAAGTGTTTTTTGTACTAGTGTTAGTATTTAAGATTAGAGTGTTTGCCATCAAATTTATCAGGGTTGATTTTGGAAATTTGGTAGGTAATATAAATTCTGCCAATCAAAAAATATGTGACATGAAAGAAGACATCCAATACAGTGCAACTACAGGGCATTGAACATCTACGATCTACATGTGCATACATACTAACGCTTTGTTACGGTAAGTTACTAAAAGAAAAGACACATACATTTGTGAGCTTAAAAACAGAATCAAGGAAGCAAGGAACAAAAGTTGAGATTTATAACTTACCATTACATTTTCTGAGATTTATAAATTACGCCAACAGCTACTCCCATAACAAAAGCTGTTGTCACAGCTCCAAACACACCAACGATGGTTTTGAGATTATTCTTGCTTTCTCAGTTGGTTAGAGCATCGTGCTGATAACGTGTTATGAAATTGATCCTTAGCATTGCAAGATATTATAAAATATATAAGAATAGAGAGAAAGAAACAAAGAGAGAACATAAGAGTGTATATTGTATTACTTCACAAGTGTGTTCTTTACATTACAATATAGGTCCTATTTATCGGACACAAATGAGCAAGTGAATGATCAAATCAATTAAGAACCACTAACCATACATTTACTAATGAGAGTTATAGGAAGGTGGAAGATTGAAGGACATGGTCATCCACTAATATTCATAACAAGAAGAATGCTAGCAACACACATTCTAACACACACTTTTCAACACACTCTTTTTGATTGGTTAAAAGTCACATGGGTCCCACCAAATCATGTGGGTCTCATATAAATTTGGTGGGTCCCATATGAATTTTAACCAATCAAAGAGAGTGTGTTGAAAAGTGTGTGTTGCTAGCATTTCTCTTCATAACAATAATTAAATTAATTACCCTTTTATCCTACTACCTTGTTTCTTCTTCTGCTGACATACATACTTCTTCGCTCGTGTTTCAGTTTCTTCAATCTTGCCTCGCGTCCCCCTTTTCTCTCTTGTATTTTATGTCTGCCAGAAAATTTCTCCTATTATTAATTCTTTTTTTGACGTTTCCTATTACTAATTCTTAACTTTGAAAAAATATGGTAATTCAATGTAGTTTTACAATATGTGAGTAAACAACAAGGGTAATATATTGAAAATATTTATTGAGACAAATCAAACAACATCTTAACTTCTAACATTTGTATTTATATATTTGTTAAAAATTATGGTTAAAATAAGTTATGTGAATAATATAAATTGTAAAAATGCGACATATATTTTAGAATGGAATAGAGGATTTATTATTATGAGTTAGTTTTCATTTTATCTCAGAGAAAGTAACCAAAGTGAATTAATATTTCTCCCGTTACTATTTGTTTCGTTTTCTACAAACTTTCTTTGTAGATATTAATTATTACTAGACTAGATATTGGTGGTTGTAGTAAGTTTTCATAAGAAGTTCTTCAAATTATTTTCCAAATGCAATGCTCCAAAGGATTATAGTTTTAGCCCCCAGTACTTGTTTAATGGTTAAGATCTTCGTACCAAATTATTTACCAAAGGCAATGCTGCTACTTTTGCTTTCCATTTCCACCAACAGCACATGGTAAACTACAGAAAACCATCAAGTATTCAAACTAGTTCCTATGTAACCCTCATTTTCAAGTATTGCCACCATCAATCCATATTTCTCAATTACAGCAAATATTTACTGCCTCAATCTCAATTTCTGCTTCAGTTTTATCCTAATGTACATGTGTTATTGCAGCCATATACCAAATAGTCTGTATATATTGTGCCTTGGTCTCTCCCCCACCCAACAAGCTTCCGAATTAAACAAATAATTGAATGTATTATTAATTTGAAGTGTGAGCATTTGACACATCATGATTGGAAAATCTGGAGAGGATCAAAATTAGCAAACAAAAGAGAGAAATTGTGATGAAGTTGGTTTCCTTGTTTGTGGATCAAAAGACAAACCGTGTTCGCATGATAATTCTTTTTCGTGTGATTTTGTACATTCTTTAGTTTAGCTAAATGATTTTGACCTGCTAATAACAAAAGAAGTAACGACTCAATTCTTAGAATCATTTTGAATTCTTGCTTGTTTCATACAAAGTATTCTAATTTGCAGTTATTCTTACAATACACTTTTTATGACATTTTGCTACAGAACATATATTCCAAACACAGCATGTCTGCTACTGAGATATATGCCAATGATAGCCTTGGAAAGTATTATTAGCAGTTTAACCCTCTTGCATGTGAGATTTAGAATTAGCTCCCACAAAATAAAAATTGAGTGCCACTACTAAAACAAAAATAAAAGTTTCATTGAGTTCAGCAAAGTAAACAAAACTATGAAAGTCCTTTTAAAATTCAATCACCTTAAAAAACATGCTCTAAACTTGGTTGGAATGTTAAGACATCCGAAAGGAAATGTGGAACAAACTATGATAAGGGTGGAAAAATCACAAACTAAGCGGGGGAAACATAGCATATATGTAGAACAAGGAGAACAAGGAGAGTCACAATTATCACCTAATAAGACTTGGAAATTGAACTACTAGTTCCCTTGACACAATAAAGGGAAATGAAGGGTTTTAAAACAAATCAGCCCCAAACTATCTCTCAATGAAAGGGTTAAAAATTACCAATTGTGGAATTAGATGGGACTGATGTATTGTGAAAAAGAGGAGCCATAGCCACCAAATCAGTGTCTACATAAACAGATTTGTTGCAAAAAACATGGACACTCAATCATTGCAACAAGAAAGCTATATGTTTCACTTCTGAGACTTCAGGGTCTGATTTGTGGACGGTCTTTAAGAACTTACTAAAGTCAACGGTATAACTGTGGCTTAAAAATGTTAACTAGATCACCATCAGGCCATAAACCTGTAATGGCAGTAAAATCAAACAATGTTGAATGCATCATGCCATATGAAAAATGGAAATTGTTGGTGGTGGTACTCCAGAAAAATAAAGAAGCATCTATCAAGGGTATTTCAAGCTTTAAGGGTTGGCGGGAGAGTTGGATAAATGAAGAATTCAAAGTTCTTTCCACATAGAATTAGAAGACTTAGTCGCTTGAACCCTATCAAACCAACTTATCTAACCTGTCAGTAGTTTGGAGGGTGGCATTATCATGGAGCACACCGATTTTCCACAATGGCTCACATTGTAGGTTGGAAGAGATGCTAAAATCTCTTGACTTGGAAGACATGGAAAAAATTCTACAAAATCATTACAAATTTGAATAGAGATAAAGAAGGTACATAGGAAGGTACTTGGAAGACATGGTACTCATCAAGATTGAGAAGAGGATAAGAGGCTGTCATCAACGGATAACTTTATCCATAAGGGTCCCATGTGTGAGAAGTTCGTATTCAAAACTGGGGCGAAGAGAGAAATTACGAACTTTAAGTGCAACTATGAAGTGTTTAAGAAGAGGAAATGACCGGATGCCGGTGCTACCTAGCAGCTTCAACTTTTTTAGCCTTCCACCGATTCCAATGCCAATTCAACGGTAAATCAGTGTTAGGGACTGTTTTAACCAAGTCAGCGTGGGTTTCTGACAGACGTTAAAATGCAGTTTTCTTGTAGTGAATGGTCACCAACAATTGAAAAGTGAAAAAAGTAATTGTGGGCTAGTGGAAAATGAAAGAAAGCGCTAAATTTGCCCCTAAAATCGTTTTATACAAATTTAGACATTTGAAATTCAAAAATCAAAATTTGGAAGACATATGTTGATGAGACAAATTTATTAATTCTTGTATAAATAAATAATAAAAATAGAAAGGACCAATCAAGTTCTTTTTTTTTTTTTTGTGAAAGAAGGAGCAATCAAGTTCATGTAAGGTGCAATGGAAGGTTTGTTGACCTAGCAAATGAGATTAACAAGTCTTATACGACAACCAATTTGTTGACAACATAGTGGTTCACGTCGAACACATGCAATAAAAGTACGCATTATATAAGTCGTTATGTCATACTATAAATTCATTCTTAAATATTCGGGGTTCGAACATATCACAATATCCCTGTCAAATGGGTTATGCTCACGAGACAAATATATAATTTTCTTTCTAAATGGTAGGTTTCATCACATGGATTTTAAATTGAGAAAAAAAACCAACTACATTAAATACAAAGAGATGGGTGGGCCGGATGAGGCAGAAGGTGGGCCATCTTATTTCCATCTTTTTTTTTGGTCAAGTATTTCCATCTTTATTTAAGCTATCCGAGAAACCCTTTGGAAGCCGTCTCTACAATTTATTTACCTTAGGGTTTGCGGAAGTTCATCGTTTTCTGGAGGGTGGATGATGATAGCTTTGGGCTTAAAATGTCTTCTCTGCCGATTCTTCCTTCCGATCTCATAATCGAAATCCTTTCATGGCTTCCGGCGAAATCTCTTGTGCGATTCAGGCGTGTTTCGGAATTCTGGAAATCACTCATCTCTAACAAAAGATTTGCAAAACTTCACCTTCAAAGATCACCCAAACCTACACACACCCTACTTACCTCAAGCAAACAGTTCTACTTACACGGTTCTAGAGTCTATTATTGGGTCCTAATACCATACTCAGTGCGTCCTTTACTTGAACACCCTTCCTCCATCCTCATCGAAGACGAATGCCGCCGTTTCAAATGGAATTATAATCCATTTCTAATTGGCTCTACCAACGGCCTGGTTTGTATGATTGGTGATAGATCATTCAAAGACAAATATCAAGAATTTTGGGTTCAATTCTGGAACCCTACTTTACGATTAACGTCCAAAAATTCACCAAGTTTGATCATACCTGCTGATCCAAACATTGGATTCGGATATGATGCTTTAAACGACACATACAAGGTTAGTCAATTTGAACTTCGAGCTTTGTCACCCTCGCTTATTTCAGTTTTATATTACTACCTCCAATCCAAAATATAAGATATAAGCAAATGTTGGGTCAACAACAAAAATTAATGTATTTGGTCCACAATTATATCATATATAGATATATTTTGTTGACTCAACTTTTTCTTCCACTTAGAATCGGAGGGAGTATCTATGTTTTGGGTTTAGGGTTGGTTTTCTAGATTTCAGTTTCAATATTGATGATATATGTTTTTAAATTAAAATTGATAGCATCTATGTTTAGAGTTTAGGGTTCAATATCAATGAACTGAGAACTGGTTCAGTTCCATTTGTAACAACCAATTTGGTTCCGTTTGAGAAAACCAGTATTCGGTTTGGTTTGATTTTCTTATCTGAACCAACACCCCTAGGTTGTACCGTCTTGGAGGTGTAAGACACTTGTATTATATACAAGGCTAAAATATGGTTTTGGTCCCTGCAAATATGCCTCGTTTTGGTTTTGGTCCCTGTAAATTTTTGTTGTTGTTTTTGGTCCATGCAAAAGTGGGGTCAAGGACCAAAACCAAAACGAGACATATTTGTAGGGACCAAAAACAACAATTTTTTTTTACAGGGACTAAAACGAAAACGAGACATATTTGCAGGGACCAAAACCATATTTTAGCCTATATACAACCACATTGCTTGAGATCTAGCTACTGTTTTTTCAATTAATTGTTGGAGTTATAAAAAATAAGCGGGTTTCAAATAGAGCAGAACATGCAAATAAACAATCGTTGAAAATTGGGTTTTAAGGGATACAGTTAGCTAGTTTAAGCACATAATTTATACCTTGTTTGGATAAACAACTTAATTAAATGCTTATAACATAAACTCTTATTATACAAGTGTTTATGTATAATCAATTTGTTTCACAAAAGATAAAATAAATTCAAATTGCTTTCATCGGACATATAAGTTGGTTTATTAGACATGTGTGTATGCATAAGTTATTTCTATTGCAAAAGTTAAAATAAATTCAAATTGCTTTCATCTAAGATATAAGCTGTTTCGATAAGCTATCTTGGAGAGATGTGAATAAGTTGAAAACACTTTCTGAATATGTCACAAGTTGTTTCCATATGCTCATATTCCAGTATATAATCACAAATAAGTCAATCCATACATGCTCTTAGTGTCGTTTGAATAATTTGCTATTTACTCTCCATACAAGGTAGTGGCAGTGTTTTGGAATCCTACGACACAGGAAATGGAAGGGAGGGTTCATTGCATGGGTGATAGTTGTTGGAGAAAGATTATTATAGCTTGCCCCGCTTTTCCAATTCTACTGGATGACAATCAGATTGGATCATTTGTGAGTGGTAATGTTAACTGGTTAGCATTGCACAACTTAAAATGTCATGAATATGAATGGAAATATGTTACCATCAATCAGTTAGCTATTTTTTCACTTGATCTAGAAAAGGAGATGTGCAAGTATATGTTGTTGCCTGATGGTTTTAGTGAACTTCCAGAAGACGAACCAAGGCTTGCTGTTTTGAAGGGCCGCCTATGCTTTTATTATGATTACATGAGAACCCATTTTGTTTTGTGGGAAATGAGAGAGTTTGGAGTTCACGAGTCTTGGACTCGGTTGGTGAATGTTAGTTATGCGCATCTTCAAATTGAGGAGCCTGATAGATTGTTGGTGCCAGTTTGTCTGTCCGAAAATGGTGATGTCCTGATGCTGGCTAATAAAAATCCGGATGATGTTATTATGTATAATCAGAGAGATAATAGAATTGAATATGTTGAACTTCCTAACAACCAAATTATTTATGCCCATGAGCATATGCAGAGCTTGGTTTTGCCTCGTCCTTGTCCACATTGAGCTCCAATGCAACAACTATTTATTTTTCTGAATTTATGTTAGACTTTGTACGTGGAATGTTTCCGATTGATGTTTACTTAATTGTGTTTTCCTTAGCTAGTTTTACTATTTTGTTGGATGTTTGCATTGGTAATTTTTTGCTAGTTGTTGGATCAAAATCTGTAGATTGGATTATGATGTTTTAATTTTATATCAATTACTATCAGTTAGTTTTCAACTTATTGCAGATAAAATAACCTGAGTTAATTTATGGTTCTCCACTTGCTATTTATTTGATTTTCTCCAAACTTTCTGTATCGATGAGAATTACAAGATATTGGTGGTTTTCTTCTGCATTATTTCATTAGACCTATTGCTAATATGAAACCTTGAAACCATATCCGCATGCCCAACTTAAACACACGTTACAGTCAGTCATTATATCGATTGGAAAAATAAAAGAGATAAACTTCATGTATTTCTTTAATTGTTTCCATCATAAAGATATCTCCCCACCAAAACCAAAACTGGATTGTCATTCATATTCTTCTGATTTACATGGCTTATACCTTATATAAATGCAGTTAAACTATTTTCAATTCTACACATGACAGTCAGATGACTAGAGAAGTGTCTGTATGGGATCAGAGAAGTGTCTGTATGGGATCAGAGAAGTGTCTGTATGCTTACTTGTAAGTTTTCATCTAATGAAATTGATTACAAAAACAAAAATATTTGCAACATGCAAAGTCAATATCAATATGTCAATTTTGTTTTCAAATTCAATTTATCAAAAGAATACAATAGTGGACTTGGAATTTATTTTAAATTGTATGTTTACAAATACTTACTAAAAGTCATGCTTGATAAGTAATTTTTAATGCAGTCTTACTACTATAATCTAGTGGACTTGGATTAAATTACAGCACAAAAAACTTGAGTCATTTCAGATCCCTTTACTTGAGTCATTTTCATTTTCTAGTGGTGTTGCTTCATTTTTTCTTGAAGTTGTACCCCTACTTAATGGATATGGTTGTATACTTCTATTCCTTATGGTACCTTCAGAATCTTTCCTTGCTTCAATCTCTCGAGGAAAAATGAGTTCAGTTGTGTTCCAGAGAACCGTGTTCATGGTGCAGGATCGTCCGGTACTGTAACATATCATTATCAAGACCAATGAGCATTAGCTACCAATATAATATGCTTTACAACCCGATAGAGAAGGTCGGCCATATTTTGCACAAGCTTTTGCGATATACATTATTGCAACAGAATTACAACTGGAATTTAAAATCTTTCTAATATGTCATTTTAATATAAAACTTAACCTTATCAATTGCCTGCAATTGGGACAATTACCCCCTCCCCCAAACAGAAAGATTATATATTCTCATTAAGAATCTATGAATCCATGAATAATACAAAATCAATAAAATAACTTAGTATAACTTTTAGTATTTCAATTAGATACCTGTGATCACAAGGAGCGGTACTTGGTTCAAAGCATGTGCCCAAACAAAACTGCATAAGTATAAGTGAATAAAAAATAACCATAGTGTAAGTGTTTATAAATAGAATGAGACAAGAATCTTACAGCGCAAGTAAGCTCTTCGCTTAGTTTATCAATAAAAGTAAGAGCAGAAGAGCTAGTAGAATCAACACCACAAGCAGTAGAGTTGACACTAGAGCTATTTTGATTATCAGCAAAACTAGTTGAATTGACAAGAGAGTTGTTTTAGGCTCTTTTGAAAGGCCAAAAATAACAAAGTAAGTGAAGGAGAAAAACAAGAGGCGAGAGCAAGACCATGGTATTGTTCATACCAATCCTCAAAGCAAGTACAAGGAAACTGATAAAAATGATTATCATAGGAAAAAAAACCTTGTAATTTGGAAATTCTTAATGCACAACACTTAGGCACGTGGAAAACACACGGGTTTGTATTTATAGAATGGAATTGTGTTGTGGTCTTTGACATGTTTGTTACATACAAATCGGAAAACTCTGCAAATGCTAACGCCACTCGCAATCTATGTTCTAAAAACCACCAGGCCCCTCTGGACAAGACACACAGTTAATAAGCCGGTTTAGAAACAAACTGCCAACCAAAACAAAGAATCTGCACAGCAGATACAATTGTAAAATATCAAATCTATAGGTTGTCATTGCACAACACTGTTTCCATTTTTCACTCCATATGAAAGCGATTTTCACTATACGAGAAGAATTAGAAAATGAGTACTTGCAAAATAAAAACATATATTAAATGTCCATACCCACGAACAAGCATGATTTATTGGAATTCAGAAAGATATCTAAGAAATCCAACTTCTCAGTTATTGACAAAGACGGTTAAAATTAAATACATACAAAATATGGCAAACAAGAAGACAACCAAAGTAGTGCGCTTAGTATAAGCCATTGTTTGATATCACAAAAGAAGCAGCTACAATTGTTTGTTTTTTATGAGCTTTAGGATTCGTGTTGCATGAATTCGTTTCTCTAATGCAGAAATTTATAGGGAAAAAAATATTCTTTTGCCTCCATCGAACCGGAAATTACGCTTTTAATTAAACATGGGTGTAATAATATATTATTATTGGATCGTTTCACCATTCTCTATATGCCAATGAAGAGATATAACAATGATTTCCTTATTAATTTGAGAAGCAAGGAACACGAGTTTCATAAATTATTAGTGAAGGAGACGTTAAGCCTTTGTGTTTTCGATCATGTTTAGCAACGGTATGTTATTGCACAACACTGACTATTTCCATGTTTCACTCCATATGAAAGTGATTTTTAAAATATCGAAGAATTAGAAAATGAGTACTTGCAAAATAAAAACATATATTAAATATCCATACCCACAAACAAGCATGATTTATTGGAATTCAGAAAGATATCTAAGAAATCCAACTTCTCAGTTCAAAACAAAGACGATTTATTTAAAGTAGTAGAAACATGACACCATGCCTCATATCATAGGTTTTTTTTTTTGGACTTATAAATATTAAGCAGTGATAGGCATCTTCAAGAATTATTTTGTGAACTTATACTTGGAAGTAATCTTGAAGTATTCTTCCGCCTCAGAGTAAGACGCAAAACACCAGCCATATTCATTATCAGGATTAAGATAACGAGCGCAAAAGTTTCCAATTCCCTTCTCCGTGCATTCATAATGTGATTGTGACCTACATAAGTTAGGATGTTCCTCATCCGTCTCCACATCTGTAGAACTTCGAACGTCACAATGACCAGCTATAAAAGGAATAATACTGTATACACACTTGCATTTGCTACTACCACATTTTGGGTTACTATCAAATACTGAAAAAGCACCACCACAACTCTGTGCTTCTACCTTCTTCATTGAGAACATTACTGTTAAAGGCAAAGTTCATTATAGTTAGAACAACATATATATACACTTACCATTAATTATGAGATAAAATACATACACAATGTAACAAGGAAGAAGACAACCAAAAGAGTGAGCTTAGCATAAGCCATTGTTTGATATCTCAAAAGAAGCAGCTACAATTGTTTGTTTTTTTACGAGCTTTAGGATTCGTGTTGCATGAAATCATTTCTCTCATGCAGCAATTTATAGATAAAAAAATGTTTTTGCCATTTAAATTATACACGGGTGTAATAATATATTATTGTCGAATAGTGCAAATTGAATTTATATACATGTTTCACCATTTTCTATATACCTAAAGGAGAAGCAAAGAACACGAGTTTCATAAATTATTAGTAAAGGAGACATTATATGACTCAAGGTAAACAACCACAAAACTCTTTTTTACTTATATGACTGAAGGAAACTCACATGGCACGAATATATTGATCAATTGCAATACCGTAACGTAATCATAGTAATTTGAAATTTCACCAATCTCCACATATTAATGTGGCAATATGTCCATGGACAAAAAAATTGCAGGTATACAATTGTTCTGCGTCAAGCTGATTCATTTGGGTCTCTCACAAAATGTGTAGGGCCTAAATTAGTCATCGACAAATATAAAAAAAATCTGATTTAGTCTTTTACAAAATTAAACCAAGACAATTTCGTCTCTGAACCAGTTTCTATCATTGAACCTACGATTTTAACTATTGGTTTACCTATATGGCGTTAAAAGTTTTAGTTAAGTGTCAATGTGAAATTAAAATAATTTTAAGGGGACAAATTAGTCCCTCATGTAAAAAAAAAAAGGAAACAAAATAAAACAAATGAATTGAATGCCAACCAAAAATAGAGAACGAAGTGCTCAACGAAGAGAAAATTGAACAAATCGTTTAATGCACCAATAGCTACCTACCAGAACCTCAATTATTGTGAACAAAATATTCTCACAACATGAAATAAATTAGTCTTATATTAAGCTTTCAATTTAAGTAGTACAATATCCAAAACTGATCACATTTGGTATTATCTCCCCTAGTATAGAAAGTAAAAATCATGCATATGTGAATGTCGTCTATGAAGTTTAAGAGATCAACTGTCAAGTCAACACTATCTAAGATTATGGTTATACATTTTGAACTTGCTATTAAACATGCTTAGAACTTGTTTACAAAAGAACTCATTGAAACTCTTGATCACATTATTATGGACATAACAACAATGTCTAGACAAGGAAAGATGTGTCTAAAATAATTAAAAATCTGTGTTAGTTCAATGATTTCATTTAGAAAGGGAAATAAATCCTAAGGAAACATGAAGAATATAATATTAAACTGCAAATTTAAGAAAAAGAGAGTATGTCTCTTTGCAAAGATAAACTAAACATGGGTAGAATTATAAAACAATAATTAAGTTGCTACAAATGTTTCCACAGAATCCTAAAAGTAGACCTCGAGGGCCAATAAGCAAATACTCTAGCTGAAGAGAAGTTAACTCCAATAATCATCTTTCATCCTTCCATTCCGACACTTATCATCAACAACGTTAAATTCGCTCCAAGTTGAGGTTGTTATCTATATTTCGAAAAGGACTCAAGTTAGCAAGAGTGAAAAACCAAAACACATAAACAAAACAATGATGCAAAAGAAAAGTTAAAAGACATTAGCTTCTATCACGATGCAATAATACAAGTCTATACAACAGGTGACACAACGGTTTTGTTATACGAATTTAAATTTATTAGCAATATATCATTATGAAATTTAGAAATAAAATAGCTCTCACAAGGGTGTGATTAGACTAAGAACAATATTTCAATATATATCGATATTAGATCATTTCGTTCATTAACCATATTTCTGATTTATTTTTTTAAGTAAAGGCAATAATCACAAAATCAATACCAATTACATGAATTAACATAATTTCAAACAAGTATTATGCCAGCAAATAACTTACCTTTTCAACAAGTTGAAACAAGACTTTCAACATAACCCTTGATAGAGAACCACCATATCTTATTATTAATTCTAGGTTTCAATACTATATTTTTTCTCCAATTATAGAGAATTGCTCTGTCTTGTAGGCTGTTTGCGAATAAAAGTGTATCACCATTTTCAAAAAGATGCAATGGGATTAAGTGGGCAAATCTAATTTCACAATTCACTCGAACATTATCATTGTTAAATTTAAGGAATTGAGTCCAAGACTTGTCATCTCCAAATTTCATCATCTTCCATATTATAAAATCGGTTCCGTTGATCATATTATGATAAAAACAAAAGGAGTTCATCAACACACAAACACTTCCATATGCACCTGACATATTCTCACAACTTTGAGGGGGCATCAACTGTGTGTATGTCTCAGTACTTAGATCAAGCGAAACAATCATAGTTTTAAAAACACGATTAGGACAGAAAGAGAGTGCCAACCAGTTAACGGTGCAACTGAAATGTACACCATCATGAACTCTGGCATGAGGTGATATTAATTGATAAGGCACAATCGTTAAACTTTTAATACTTCTCCAAACATTATCACCCAAACTAAAAATGCTCATGTTCGCCTCGGGTTTTCTGAGAAAGTCTTCACAATTTAAGGCCACAATCTTATAGGTGTTGGTTGAATCATCATAACCAAACACAAACATCCAAGAGTTCCGTCTATAATTGTCAGCATGCAAATATCCTATTTTATCAGAAATTTTTCTGGTGGCCGGGTTCCAAAAACGGAGCCACATAACAGCATTATCCACAACTAGAGAATAACCAAGCAAGCAAACCAATCCATTACAGGAACCGACAACTTCACGGCAGTCCTTATCATTCAACTGATAGTAAGGATCTTGAGGAAGAGTGATATTACGGTGTTCTAATAAACTACTAACAGAGAAGGGTATGAAACTGTAATCATCGGTTTCTGCGGGTCTCCTGTACGTGACTATTGAGAAATATGGGTTCCATGCAAATGATCTATTAAGGTGTATTTTGACAAATTTAGGATCGGAGATAAGGGTTTTCCAAGACTTACATACACACTTCATCTTCATGAGAGACTTTACCCTAAGACAGGATAGAATTTCGGTGATAAGTTCGTCGGGGAGGAATACTGACGGATCTGGATTGGACTGATGGCAGCAACGCCGCTCCTTCCGTGGCTTTGTTTTCATCAGAGCGGGGCGTGGTGCTGTTGTTAGAAGCTAATTCTGCGATTTCAATCTAAAACCCTAATTGTAGATAAAGAGACGTAAATTTAAGTATGTACGGAACGTGAAGCAAAGATGGGCACAAAAATAGGATTTGGATAACTCATAAGTCTTTTTTAAATTAACTCAACATTTAAGACCCAAGCACATTCATTCATAATACTCACTAGTCCATGCACCAACAAAAAAAATACTACTCACCAGCAAGGTTGTCAAAATCGGAAAATTACAATCAAAATTGATGAATTTTACCAAAACAAAAATACTGTATAGTTATAAATGACTCAGCTTAAACTCTACAAAATACTTATACATAAATGACTAAAAAAATGACAAAATCCTTCAAAAATCTTTAAAATTCTGCAATTTTACTAGGATTTTGCTTATTTTGGAATTCTGCTATGAATTTGAGTCGTTGAAGGTGAATAAAGTCGCAAAATCATGGATTTTAGAATTTAAGTTGGGATTTTGACAACAATGCTCACTAGTGTAATTGGAATTTACCTATAATTTGTGAAAATAATATCTTGCATATATTATGCATGTCTTTACCAACTGAGATAAGCTCACGAGGACAAGTCTATCATTGTTTATATCGGAGGTATACGTGTTCAAATACAAACAGATAATATAGTTAAAAACCTACAAAATCGAATATTATAAAAATATGTTTCAATGTCCTTGTATGAAAACCACTCGAATCAAACTTTTGATCCATTTTCTCAAAATCAAAATAAATTGAACTAAATTGCCTAACCTTCTATACTATATATAAAGGGGAAGAGGGATTTTGGGATGACTTTTACATTATTTCTATTTTACCATTATCAACTCAACTCTTTTTCTATTTTAAATTTAAATTCCAATTAATCTACACCATAGTTATATGGGACTTGAAAACTAACTGTCTATTTTAGTTGATCTTTTCTTGCTATAACTTTTTTCAAAATCAAATTTAAAAGATTTAAATTGAATAATATTGAAAGTGAAATTTAAATAATATAAATATTAAACAAAAATGAGATGGGCACTTTCTTTCTAACACCACCTCTTGTATTAGGTTAAACACATGTGAGTCTCACACTTTGGAAATGGGTCCCACATAAAGTGGTGAGGTCCACATGAGTTTAGAAGCCCATATGGATGAGCTTGCAATGACTTCAAAGGTCCCACATAAAGTGGTGAGATCCATAAGAGTTTAGAGGCCCATATGGATAAACATGTAATGACTTTAACAATACTACAATAATGAAATTTAGTAACACTTGAAAATTGTAACTAAATCAAGAAAAATGTTACTAATTAAATTTAGTATCACTTGAACAATTGTTAGGTAAAGCCCGTGTTACTAAAGAGTTTTAGTTACATTTTATATTACTATATGTAACAGTCAAAAAGTGTCGCAAATGTTACATTATTGTAACACTTTTTGTATAACCAGTAACAATAAAAAAATGTTGCATTTATCATTCTTTAAAAGTTGTAAAAAGTGTCGCAAAATTATCTAGGCTTAAAAATTGTGAATCTACTAAAAAAAATGATACTGATTGGAATAGAATAGAAAATGTGGATGAGTTTACTCAATCCACCACATTAAATCTAGAAATCACATAACAAGTGTCTTTACATAATCCAAGCAAATCACAATACTATATTTAGATCGATATGTTGATCCACAATTTTGGATAACATTACAATGAAATAAGATATCCTAACTAAACCTAGTAATCCCTTTTTCCACCAAAATCTAAAATAAAAATAGCCATGAGTGGATTTAAGCAAGCTACTGCAGCAATTTTTTTTTTGGCTTGCAACACCATCTTTCATAGCTTCTTGAAGCAACAAAAATCTTCTAGCTGCAAGTATTTAAAAGGAATGTGAGAACAAAAACAAAGTAAAAGTAAATTTTAGGTATACATGATTGAACCAAGTCCAGTAATCACTAAAAAATTGAGATTTAAAGATGGAGTAAAATTTACCTTTACTAAAGATGAAGCAAGCAACAAAATCCTATTGATTTAAGTGTTGCTACTTTCTAAACCGCGGAAGGATCTGATATTGTTATATTCTATGAAAGTAAAACGACTAAATCAAACTCATGAGTATCATAATCCAAATCAACAAGTGGCAATATAGAAAAACTGTACACATAAAAGTATAGGATTTCGACTCATACCTTGTTTATTAGCATTACTGATCATCTCATACTTTGCAGAGAACACGTCTACATATGTTAAAGAAGCATCCGGGAACTCTGCCCTTAATTTGACAACTATATCTCTAAGCTTTGTATTGAACTCTTTGGCCAAGTCGTTCTGGGAATTTACACAGCCGTTTTGATCAAGATAACCAGCCACTTGAGTTTGGTTGTTGTGTGCATTGTGAATGGGCATTGCCACTGGAAGGCAACCAATGGGTCCTGTATTGTGTATCCAGAATGTCCTTGCTCCATAACTATGTAGACTCTTCCAATAGAAGGTTAGAACTAGAACTACTATCAGGAGCTAAACAAAATAATTTTATATGTATTAAACTAAAATTATATGTATCAAAATATAAACACGGTTCTTTTTCATTCGGCTCAGATAAAAACTGCTCTTAATAACTTGTATAACTTTCATATAAAAAAATAACATGTATTACTTACTTGAATTTGTTTAGAAAAATAATCCACAATGTTTGAGATCAATGCTTGGGAATCTTCCTTTCCCACGTTACTAATAACATCAGCAATATCATTTTGACCAATATCAAGAGTGAAGATTGCTTTCGCAAAGTCCTCTGGTCCCGGAAAGTGTCTTATGTATGAAGTTTTATTTTCTGCAAATCAAAACCATACATTTTCAGGAAACTTTAATATTTAACATCACTAGTAAAATTGAAGCTATAAAAAAATTAAGCTATATGTATTCTGCATTTCACTAGCTTTTAACCTTGTGCGAAAAACTTCCCAGTGCGTGATTTGAACTGATTAAACTGTTCTACTTGGATTTCAAGGGTGAAAGGAGTGCCACCATCAAAGTACGTCTTGTTTTGTCGCATAACGGTTGATGACCCTGCAGCAAAGTTTGCACCATGCCTATAGCTCTCGTTCCAATTGAGTTTATATATGCGCTCAAAAATGGCATTCCAAGGTGCTTGGCTACATGTATAAAAAAATATTTCGCTGTCTTGAATCCGAGTATTTACTGTATAAAAAAATGGCATTCACAATCATTATCTTGAAATACAATGTTGAATAAGGACATATTTCGCCGTCTTGAATCCGAGTATATATTGTTGTTAGCATATATACTTTGAGTTTAATTAATATGTATGCTTGAACAAAGTTATGTTTTCAATGAATCTCATTATTTTTCATGTGCGGGTTGATAATAAATCAAAGACACAACATAAGGAAACTTGGGAAGCAGAGAAGATTAACTGCGACACAAGATACATGAAACAAATATCATTGTTGTAATATTTTTTGACATAAATCATTGTGGTAATATAAATAAATGAAAATGTAGAAAGAATAGAATTATATACCAATGAAATCTATGATTAGACAGCCATCAGAAAATTTACCAACAGCCTCATGAAAGAAGGTTTCAGCATAAGGCAAAATAGCAGGGTAAAATGCTGCAGACATACAACCAGTATCTGAATTAGAGTCACCAAAATTAAAAATGGCTTCAAATTCACATGATTGTGAGGATTTGAGTTTCTCTGCTTGGATACTCAGAAAGCAATAGGGTAACAAAGAAATAGTAGTAAACTGTGTAAAGGACTTGATTATTGTCACAACACGAAACAATCAAATCAGTGAATTCTATACACAAGGATGGTTCTCTTATTTTATATAGAACAAAGATAATTAAGTGGCTTTGAGCTAGGAACAAAGATAACAAGGATGAGTATCAGAACTTTTGCTTACCGAATTCTTCATCCAGGATCTTCACAAAGGGAGCAAGATAGTTTGTGGTGCAAGAAACATTGCTGTACATTAAGAAACATAAGAATGAATATGAATAATCAATCAAAACACAACACTATCTTGCATTGACATTCTTAGTTGTGATACCCTTGTTCTCAACCTCAACATTCGCAACGAGGTCAACAACTTAAATATTAAAGCCTTACCTTATGACGCCGGCTACTTCATGGCCGTAGTCTTGCTCATTTAGTCCAACAACATAAGTTGGAATATCAGCACCCATTGCAGGAGCTGTGATGATAAATTTCTTGGCACCTGCTTGGATGTGTTTTACGGCTCCAGGGCAATCCACAAACACTCCAGTTCCCTGAACAAAAATTCATTAACTTTAAAAAATTCTCTCGAGTACATTCAGAAAAAATTTCTTCTCATATTTTTCATAAAACAGTACTACATTGATTTTTAAGAAATGAACCAATCACATGCTTGTATTTTCATTGCCTACGATTGATGATGTTTGAATTTACCTCAATAACAATGTCAATTCCAAGCTCAGCCCAAGGAAGCTTAAGAGGATCCCTGCTAGAGACAACCAAGATGGGCTTACCATCAACTGTAATAAATTTTATGGCTTTCATCTATCATTCTATAATGTATTATTCTCCCAAATCGAGTGCTATTTCATGCTTCATTTTTGTTGAAAATGTTCTGAAGACCAATCCAATAAAGAATGTTCAAGAAAGAAATAATTTCGTGTTGGGAAAATCACGCGTAGATTGAATGTAAGACCACACAAATTCATTTCATTAAGCGATAGTAAAACCCTTAACAGTAGCCAACACAAAATCACTCAACAAGGTAGCAGCTATATAAATCGGTGATTATTGGGACATATGATGAGAACGCAACATACTCTTTCCTTTTTTAACAAAACCTTTCCTTCCCTTCCCCTTTAAACAAAGCCATGCTAGAACGAAACTGAATGACAAATATATTTTGTTTTTGTTATATGTGTGGATTTTAAAATGGTAATATCAATTTTAAAAGACCAAAGAATGTTCTTTTTCTTCTCTAAAAGCAACACATATGTGCATTTTTTTCTAGTTGTAATTGCATACTCATTTTCTTGGGCCAATCACACCACTTCTAATTCTTTTCTCTTCATTTTTTGATTCTCTACCGGTTCAGCTCCATGAGATCTAGCAAAATCTCAATGTATCAGACAAAATTCGTTAGCCTGGGGTCTACAGATTAGTTAAACCTTAGTTAAATTCAGAATAACACGTCTAACAAGAAAAAAGTAACTATTTTTCAAACTTGACATGCATTTTATGAGACAAGATGAAAGATGGAAAATTTGCAACTACCAGAAGCATTACATTTAAGTCAAAATGATTCGAACATAAAATAAAATAATAAAAGACTAAGGACTTAATGCAAAAAAAGTGAAGCCTCAAAGTGGTAAATTTTTCATAAAAGAATCATTTTATTTCACTAGCTATAAAAAAATTAAGCTATATTTATTCTGACTTAAATGTACTCTTGAAAAGAATGCACAAAATTGTTCAATTCACAAGTTGCGGTTGCTAGTTTCTACCATATTTGATTAAAGCAATGAGTGTAAAGTAAAGCAAACACTCAAGTTAGCAAAATTAGAACAAACCTAATCATCAAGTATTTAAGTAGTTTCATATTTTCTGATTTTCTATTTCTACTTGATCTTTCTTAGATGAATAATAAAGTCTCAAGAGACCAACATATATAGTGTGACACAGTTGACAAATAACTCTGTCCCTAAACCATTGTCATGAATCATAGAATCCCAGGGATAAAGATCATAGTGATCAGCTAGAAAGAGAGCATAGGTGTATTCATGTGGGAGATACCCATAGTGACTCATAATAGAGTAAACTAGATTTGATAAAAGATAGTAAGAGAGTACAATGGTGAGAGCTATTTATAGAGGTGAGTTAGTGTAACTAACTCCTAACTAACTTTCTACATAGATTGCTTGCTCTCCAAGTCATCTTCTCACTATACTCTAATAACCATGTGGTCATGTGTTGGATCTCAGACAGATGGGCGTGGAAGAACATGCATGTGTTCGGTGTGTCATCCTGTTAAATGGATCTTTGAAAGATTTTTCTCCGACTTCAGGTTGAGATGCTTTAGGCAAAAAAAATTACCAAGGTGTAGATCTTTTTGCAAACCAAAATTCAAGAAAAGAATACCATGTTCTATCTCTATGCTTCCAATAATGATAACAAGTCTTTTTCGGGGAAAGCACAACAAGTATTATGTATTATTTTGATTCCTATTGTATTATCTTACATGACAGAATGAACTTTTCGTTTCTGAATATATTTGTATTGAAGAAGAATTCAGAAAAACAGTAAAACAAAAATATAATTAACAATCACTAACTATCAAAAAATAGCATATCTGAATAAAACAAAAGTTACTGTTAGTGAATATTTTGCCATTATGAAACAGACTTTGGAACACAATAGAATATGTAAATATAGCAACATAATTGACCACAACTCATTCAGATGAGGGAAATATCACTGGGATTAAAACATACTTCATCTTTAAAAGACGTTCTAGAATTTGCCTTGTCAATACCTAATTGTCTCGAATCCATTATGAATTAAGAACCACTTGAAGAAACTAATAGGAACAAGCCTGAATTATCTATCGTTAAGCAAACACTAAACAAGAAAATAGGATCAATAATTATGATTTTCCTCTTCTCATCTATAAATCTATAGAAAAGATAATTTTGTCCTAATCTGCCGATACATGCCGCTTGCTCATTAAGCTATTTCCAGCTTTCATCTAAACTCATTGGTTTTTAAAGGCAATCTTCATTGCATTTGAAATTTAAATAACGTATTATTCTCCCAAATTGAAGACTATAACATACTCTAGTTTTGTTTAAAATGTTCTAAAGACCAACCCTTAAAGAATATTCGAAGGATGAAATAATTTCTTGTTGGAGAATCAAACTTCAGAAAGAACATCTTCTACATATATTGAATATATAAGACCAAACAAATTCATTTTATTAAGCGAAAGTAAAATCGTAAACAATAACCCATAGAAATAGAAATCACTCAACAGTGCAATCAAATCAAAGTCATTAGAGCAATGCAACAATTCACAAATATATAAAACATATATGAATTGACACAAGTTTAAAAAGTGAACTGTCAAAGAAGAACTTACTTTCAACAATATGAAACCAAGCTTTCGATATAATTCTTGGCGAAGACAAAACAAGAAATATTGTTAACTCTAGTTCTCTCTACTCTATTATCTTTCAAAGAACTGCTTGCTTTAGTGATTTGTTACCCAATATGAGTGTACCGTTTGAAAGACACATTGGCCACAAAGACCTCATGTTTGTTGGTGCAAGCTCTTATCTTTACACACACTGATGAGAGAAAGAGAGTTCAGAACGTTCTGATTTGTAATAAAGAATAGAGAGGATGAAGAGAGTTTTGTTTATGGGGAAAATTGTAAACTGTTATTGATTATGATAAAAGACTCTATTACATCAATTGAATACAAATAAGTACTTATAGGCTAAGTTGAGTAACTTGTACTACAAGCCTCTAACAAACTAACTAACTAGTTAGTTACTAAGTAACTAACTAACCAACAAACATAGTTGGATTTATCCACAACATGCTCCCTATAATCCAACTATGGAACATCAAACATACAAATCAATCAAACAGAATTATTCCTAATTTCTTCCTAAGAGACAAGAACCTATCAATCTTCAATCCCTTAGTCAGAATGTCAGCAAGTTGAGATTCACTTGGGCAGTGCTTCACTTCTAGCTTCCCATGAGTCACATGCTCCCTTAAGAAATGAAATCTAGCTTCTATGTGTTTACTTCTGCCATGTTGAACTGGATTCTTAGCTAAGGTGATGGCTGACTTGTTATCCAGTTGTAAAACAATTTGCTTCCTGACTTGAATCTTCAACTCACTCAACACGGATTCAATCCAAATAGCTTGACATGCAGCATAAGAGCCGGCAATATACTCTGCCTCACACGAGGACAATGCCACTACTGGTTGTTTTCTAGAGCACCATGAGATTGGTGCACTAGAAACCTTGAAGAAGTAACCTGTTGTGCTTCTTCTGTCAGATTTGTTTCCACACCAATCTGAGTCTGAGTAACAAGTAATCACTGTATCATTATCATCTGAACTTGCAGGAAAGAAAATGCCATAATTGACTGTACCCTTTAGGTATCTGAGAATTCTCTGATGCAGTATCATGTCTTTCTTCAACTTTTGCACCCACTTGGCTTCAATTCCCTTCTTATTTGCCTGCAATTTGACAAGTTTCCATGATTTGTTCCTTTGAATAGCTACCAGTTCCTTTGTCATTGCAGGTTTCCATGCTTCATTCTTTAAAGCTTCATTATGTTTAATAGGTTCAACATCTGCTAGCAATGCAAAGTGAACCAAGTCTCCATCTTCAGTGACTTCACTATCAGCTATTATTTCACAATCCTACAGTCTAGCTAGAGCTACTCTTGTTCTACGAGGTCTGTCATTCTTAACATTCTCAGCTGTACTCTGAACATTCTCATCTGTATTCAGAACATTCTCATCTATATTCTGAACATTCTAATCTATATTTTCATCCAGAATTTCTTCTACTTCCATATTTTTTTGATTCATCTAGCAAGGAATTCATCAAAGGTTTTCTAGTTGTGCTGTTAGATGTCCAATTCCATGATTCATTCTCATTAATAACTATGTCTCTGTTGATCATAATTTTCCCACCAACAAGATTATACAATCTATAAGCTCCAATTTTGTGATACCCAACAAGAATCATTGCTTCACTCTTATCATCTAATTTCTTCCTTCTAGCATCAGGAACATGTTTATAACATATTGAGCCAAAAACCCTTAGATGATTAGCAGAAGGTTTCTTACCACTCCATACTTCTTCTGGAACTTTATTCTTCAATCTCTTGGTTGGACACCTATCCAGCACATATGTAGCAGTTGCGACTGCTTCTCCCAAAGTGAGTTTGGCATGCTCCTTTGTTTCAACATGCATCTGGCCATATCCAAAATGCTTCTATTCCTTCTTTCAGCTATAGCATTGTGTTAAGGAGTGTAAGGAGCTGTAAATTCATGGTCAATCCCATGATTTACACATAATTCTTCAAACATTTTGGAGGTATACTCTCCCCCATCATCTGTCTTGAGAATCTTAATCTTCTTTTCACTTTGATTCTCAACCAGTGTTTTGAATTTTCTGAACACATCAAACACCTCATCTTTGTGCTTAATCAAATTCACCCAAAGCTTCCTGCTATGCTCATCTACAAAGGACACAAAATACCTGTTTCCCCAATAGTGTGATCCTCAAAAGGTCCACAAACATCTGAATGAACAACCTCTAGTATGCAGAAGGATCTCATTGGTAAGTAAGACTTGAAAGCATTCCTTGGATACTTCCCCACCAAGCATCCTTCACATAGCTTCTTAAGCATTGAAAACTTTGGTAAACCAATCACCATTCCTTGTGACACCAACTGATTAAGAGATCTGAAATTCAAGTGACCAAACCTTAAATGCCATAACCAACTCTGCTTGTTCTCAACCATAGTTTGGAGACATTGAACTTCTGTAGAACTAATCAAGGTTTTGAAGGTTCTATTCTTTGATACAGGGGATCTCAAAACTAGCTTATTGCTTGCATCAAACAACTCAAGGTTCTCATTCTTCATTGTGACTGAAAATCCTTTCTCAATAAGTTGACCAACACTTAATAAGTTGCACTTCATACTTGGCACGTACAATACATCTTCAATGATTGCTGAACTGCCATTACTTCTTCTGATGACCATATTTCCTGCTTCTTCAGCTTGCAATGATCTGTTATCTGCAAGCCTGATCTTGCTTCTTCTTGTATCATCAAATTTGATCAGCCATGCCTTATGACCAGTCATGTGATTGGAGCAACCTGTGTCTAAGAACCACGTTTCAGAATCAGAGCAATCTTCTGAAATTGTAGCCATCAAAACCAGAGGTTCACCATCAGAATCCTCTTGTGCCATCTTGGCTTCATCATCTTCATTATCTTTAGCAACTCCTTTGCCTTTATTGAACCAGCAATCCTTTGCAAAATGACCCCACTTCTCACAGTTATAGCATTGCACAGATTTCCTATCTTGGAATCTCTTACCATTTTTCTGATTTGAGTTCCCTCCTCCACTCTTAGAGGATTCAAGTTTCTCACCATTTTTACGCTTTTGTGAGTTTGACCATGGACCTTTCTTCTTCTTGCTGCTATCAAACTTGCCTTTGGACTTTTCAGAGCCACCATGATTCTTCAATGTCTGAGCTTGTAAAGCCTGAATTGATTCTTGAACACCTCTTCTTTCAATTATCTTCAATTCATGAGCTTCTAGGGATCCTACAAGATCTTCAATCTTCATAGTATGAACATTCCCAGATTCTTGAATAGCAACTATAACATGATCAAAGTGAGGAGCCAAGGTTCTCATAACCTTCTCAATTACCATCTTGTTTGTGATGCTTTCACCATAATTCTTCATCAAGTGAACAAGATTCTGAATCTTGGACACATATGGTGCTATCTTCTCGGAATCTCCCATCTGCAGCAACTCATACTGCCTGCGCAAAGTCTGCAACTTTATGCTCTTAACCTTCTTATCTCCTTCGTAATACTTGACAAGAATATCCCATGCCTCTTTTGTAGACTCAGCATGAGCAATCCTATCAAAATTTGCATTATCCACCGCAGATTGAATGCAAAACGACGCCTTGCAGTCCTTCTTCTTCAAATCTTTGTGAAGAACCCGTTGAGCTTCAGTTGCATTTTCTGCAAGCTCTGCGACGGCATCGGTAACCACCTCGAGAGTATCTTGAAGACCAAACAAAGATTTCATCTGTTTATGCCACCTTTCCCAATTCTTTCCATCAAGAATTGGAAGGGAATTGGGGATGCCGTTTCCACCATTCATCATTGCAATCAAATGTGAAATCTACCCTGGATTTGTGACCTATACGCACAAGAACCAAAAGGCTCGTGATACCAATTTGTTGGTGCAAGCTCTTAGCTTTACACACATTGATGAGAGAAAGAGAGTTCAGAACGTTCTGAACTGTAATAAAGAATAGAGAGGATGACGAGAGTTTTGTTTATGGTGAAAATTGTAAACTGTTATTGATTATGATAAAAGACTGTCATACCCCAATTTTTGACCTTAGATTATATAGTGGGGGTGTATCTTTAATTAATGGGGGTACATAATTGTGTGAACGAAATAAGCACTAGAAAAATATAATTTG
>Ga0315914_1001732_pt1 | contig 33182 bp, 27 predicted proteins | sample MpolenodulesMG_FD_203920 | JGI IMG/M metagenome (GOLD analysis project Ga0315914, IMG submission 203920) | Medicago polymorpha root nodule microbial communities from Los Angeles, California, United States - elongated nodules | ecosystem: Host-associated > Plants > Roots > Nodule | place: USA...
TTTGTTCTGGTCTTCGAAAAGTTGTCCTTTGCATTTCTTCATGTTTTCTTGCTTCTAGAGTGTCCAGGCGTGTATTTTCCTACAAAGAGTTGGCATTAGATGTGAAAAGCATAATTGAGTGATTCTTCAATATTTGTGAGCTTTTCGCAGGATAACTTGCAAACCAAGTAATCAAAGTGCCTAAAATATACAGTCTATTTAACTCCTTTTTGACACTTATCAGTATTCTGATGTCAACGTGTCATCCAGTCAGCCACGTGTACAATGACCAATTTGATGGAAACGTTACAAATTTCAGTTTTAACTTTTCACTTTCAATTTATGTTTTTCCTTTTTTACACCTTTTAAAGATCGATTTGATAGTAACTATAATAATTTAGAGACTGATTTGATTGAAATTTTTAGAAATCTAAGGACATATTTGATCGATTTTATTGCAGGGATGGAGTACAAGGACGTATGGCATGAGATGATCAGTTATTTCAACTGAGAAGTCTACGCAAACACTAGTGAGGCGTCCTGCTCCACCACATCCAACTGCTTCTGGAGTTATTAGAATGTCATATCCAAGTTATGGCCACCTGGTTCTACTCAACCCTAATTTATGGAGTTTATCCCAACCACAGGATTTCCAAAGAAGTGATGTTTGATGTCTGCTTTTGGAAAATGTAATATTTAGACTTGTTTAAATTATGCCCCATAGTTGGGTTTCTTTTTGAAAATGTAATATTTAAGAACATGGAGTGTATGACTTACGACTTGTTAATGCCCCATGATTGAATTTCTTTTTGCCTATGTAATATTCCTGCACTTGTAGTGTAATGACTAAATTACGACTTATTTTATGGAATGTATGACTTATGACTTGTTAATGCCTCATAGTTGAGTTGTTTTTTGCCTATGTAATGCTCTTGCACTTGTAGTGCAATGTCTGAATTACGACTTATTTAATGGTATAATCAAGAATCAAATTGTGTCTCTTTACTTTTTTTACTTTATTCTGCACATATATGCACCAAGGATCACATTGACATCTCTTTAAATAATTCAAGGACTTATTTGATGGTGTTTTTATGTAATTTAAGGACTAATTTGATGGAAATATTTTGTTACAATAATAAACATACCTCTTCATTGCCACTTTCCTTAGGCTTAACCATGGACTGAAACTTCTCCATCAATATTGTCCTTCTTCCATGAATAGCACAAATTCCATTGTTTTTAAAGTAACCTAGTTCTTCAACTTCATCAACCCAGACAAAAAATTCACAATTTTCAACATCATCTTGTACAAAGAAAATTCAGAATTAGTAGAAGTTAAACAAACCATTCTGATATCAGACAATAATGGTTAAACAAACCTTTGGCAGAAGGCAAGCATAGAAAGGCCTTCTTGGATTTTTGTCTGTGTTGGCTTTTCTTACAACACATATTCTAGGACACCAACATTCAAGTACTCTCACATCACCATTAAACATAGAGCTTGAAGATAAAGATCGGCTATTATAGCTGTTTTGCCCATACGTCCACCACCCATCATTTCTGAACACCAAAGCTTGAACAAATTTTGAGGATTTTGAACTCTAGGTGACAAATTATAAAATTAGGGTTCCAATTTTATAGATTTGGGGAAGAAAGAGACGTTGGGTAACAATTATTTTTCTGCAAAAGTGAGTTCGAATTTTCTGTAAATCAATCAATTTGGTCCTTGGAAATTTTGTCATTTTCGGCCAAATTAGTCCCTACTTGTGTGGCATCTGACATGACAAACCTTATGAGAGGTTAACAGTACATGTCACCTCCGTTAACAGACCAACTTAACGAAGGGACTGATTTGATTGACATTTGGTAAATTCAAGGATGAAATAGACATTTCGAAAAATTTGAGGACGAATTTAGCTGATCCTTGCAAATTCAAGGATGAACTTGGATATTTACTCATCTGTAATCATTACATAGTTGTCTTAGTCTTAGTTAGGTTATAAGCAAGTATATGTTTCTTTTATGATAGTTGTTGCAAATAAAAGGCAAGAGAATTGTACACAATGATTATTTTTTGGAAGTTACACAATGAATAATTGATTCTAACTCGAAGATATCATTCACTAGAATAGAACCTTATATTTCGTAGAAAAACATTTTTCTTTTTAAAAAATAATTAAAATAATGTATTATTAACAAAACTATTCAAAATGTAACCAGAGGGGGAAAAAAAACCATTCAAAGTAGAAGATGTATAAAAAAATAATTACATAATACACAATGTATAAAGAAGGGTCAAACAATATCACACTTAGTGTGTTTATAGTTAAAATATTTTTCCTTTGATTTGAACAATCACCAAGAAAGAGTTTAGTCTTCCTTAATAGATGATGAGAATCACACTGTTGTTGAAGAAAAATTATATCATTTTTCACTTTCTCTCTTGCATTCCTTTCTTGCAAGCTCAAACCACAAAATTGATAAGCATCCTACAAATTAGTTATATTAGACAAAGGACTTCTAAAACTCAACCAACATAACACATCATCCCAAACCTTTCCCAAAAGTGTACATTCAAAATGAATAGATAGACCTTTTAAGAAATTTAAAATACCTCTTTTCACTAGATTGTCTTTTGGTGCTACTTTATTATGTGAAGGCAAGTGAATATAGAGGCTTTTTAAGGAACCATTTTATTTCATGAAACCTCATCAAAATTCATCAAAAAATTAATTCACATCTCCTACGTAAATTGTTGAACAGCAGAAACGGTAGTTAAGTTTTTTTGCCTTATATATGAAGACAATAATGTGTAGATTTTTTCACAATTATTATTTTTAGTTTCTCAAGAGAAGTTTAAACAAATAATTCTTTCAGAATAAAATCAAACAAGCAAGCAAAAGCACTGTGCTGTGGGAATGGTGGTTGAATCATGCCTATCAATCAAAGCGTGACACGCATGGTATCTATGTCTTTTTCAGGGAGTGTGATATTTGAGATATTTGGAGGTTGGGATTGGACTTATTAGGTGGGTATCAATCAAATACTATTATTGTACATTCCTTTTTTCGCAGTGACCTTGCATAAATAATGCTTTTTAGGGTTTTTTTTTACCCAAATAAAGGTAATAAATAATAATTGAAACTATTTAATAATTTTTTTTTTTAAGAATAAAAAATGGAATATATAAACAACGACAACGAATCCTCTTTAGCAGAAGGTGTATTCAAAAGGTCGCCGCAAAATTACAAGTTTTCAGTGTATAACAATCAAAAACAAAGGTTAGTCGATACCCAGACAAAGTAACGGGTCCGACCACCATCTTTGAGTACCTAAAACAAAAGTGGCATTATTAGCTTTAAGCCACCACAAAGAATTGAATTTAACCTTTTCCAAACAAGTCTATCATGGAAGTTTGAACTTTATTGAAGAGTATGTTGTTTCGTTTATTCCATAAAATCCACACACCCAATAGCCAAAGAAGCTGCATAAAAGATCAGTGGGTTCTCGAAGTTCCTAAAGCGTTAGTAAATTGAAAGAAATGATCATGAACAGTATACGGATCAGCTCCAGAAACACCAAGCCAATTCCTTATATACTTCCATAAAGCACCAAAAATATTACAATAAAAGAACATATGAAGTGTTGATTCGTCGTTCCCACACCCTGCCACACAGTGTTTGGCCGCGGGTTGTATGATGCCACACCGAAGCAGATTTACTTAATAAATATATTTTATTTATGAAGTACGTAGATTATTTTTGTAAACTTGTTTTTCTTAACATATACTACATATTTGGAGTTTTTAGGCAATATTCATGATAAATTTCTTGTCTAATGATATTGGTTTCTTTATAAAAAAAAGTTGGTATTAATGTGTCAGAAAAATTTCTTAAAATAAATTCTAATTTGATCTTAAAATAACTTTTTTTTTTCTAAAATAAATAATGTGTTCATTGTTTTTTATGCTATTATATTTCATTTATACATTTAGGATTAAGTGTCAATATAAAAAAGTCACAACAATATTCTTAAAAAAAAAACACAACAACAATAATTTATAAAATTGTTACATAAATTTATTCATTTCTATATTTTTATAGAAACAAACTTATTTTATTTAAAATTAATAATATCAATAGTACCGGTAAAGTTTGAATCTAATGTATGTGAGCTAACATCTATCGCCCCGTTCGTGACAATAATAAAATACTCACACGAGTTTAAATTCATAATCTAGCAATTGTATATGTGCGTTTTAGGTGACATTTCATACTTTATTTACAAGAAGAAAAAACTAACCATCTAGTTTACTTATGAGAATGCTACAGAATTCTCTCGATCAGAGTATCAGACGATCATATTTGTAAAAAAATCATAGTGGAAAAAAAATGCTAATGCGACATAATTGATGTAACAACAATACTTTTTTTTTGGCTTAGATGAAGTGGTAAACTAAATTAAACTCACACATAACTGTGAGGTTCTGGGTTTGAACCTGAGTCACAACATCCGACTTTACAATTTTGATATTTACTAGTTGAGTTAGGACTTCTGGACGTAAGAAAAACAATACTAATTTAATGAAAGGAGTGTAAAAATAAAAGCTTTTCGATAACTTGTACCAAAGTAAAAAATAAAAATAACTAATCTGTAAGTAAAAGCTTTTCATTAACTAGCTTGGTTTGCAAAAACATAAACTAAACATAGTCAAGTAAAATTACATGATTGGAGTAAGATATCATTTCACCAAAACGGAGAAGCTAATTATGTTAGGGAGACATTTGAGGCGCTAACTTGTGGTAAGAATAAATTATGCTAGGACAAGTATATGATGCATTTCAATTTTCAATGGATGAATCGTCATGAATAATAGATCGATCCCCAAAATTCTTTGAAAAGTACATGCGTGATATTTTTAATTTAAGACAACCTGTTAACATCAATTTTTGGTGTGAAAGCTCTGTCATTATTCACCAAACTGAAATAATGATTAGTTCCATAGATTTTGCGGTGACACAACTTTATTTTGAATGTCCTCTCAAAAAATAAACATTATTTTGAATGAAATTATCACAAAAAACTTATTTTTGGCTAAAAAATAGTTGAATATAAATTTCAGTTCAAAAATAAATATGGTGTAAATATCAATTTATAAACAAAAGTTATAAATTCTAACTTCAAAATGAAAGAGAATTTGGAAGAAAAACCTTTTCTTCTTGGTGATCGGAAGAAAATCCTTACTACTAGAAAGAAATTAAACATGTTAAAATCAACTATACCATCGATGATAATTATTTGTAACAAATATGTTAGAAAATCTACATCGAGAGAATGAGAGGAGAGAGAAAATGTCACCCAACCTCTTCCGGTGACTTTGAGTTTTCGGCGTTACTCTGTTTTAGCATTTGTGAGCTTTTTCTCTTCGTTCTCTTGGGTTTTCCATTCAATGATTGTTTCTACACCGTTATTTCACCTCAGATTTGGAGTTCGTCCTTCCTTGTCTGAGATCTTGTTTCTTTCGGCAACCAGAGCGATTTCCGGCGTTTCTTCGGTGACATCAACTGTGAGCTTTCATCTTCTTTTTTTGCTGAGTTTTTCGATTCTCTTCCTTCCTTGCACGTGCTTCTATGTGTTTTGGCTTGTTGATGTCTTCCTGGGCTCGTTTGAAGTTTATCTGCGATTGGATTTTGTTTCTCTAGGTTCATCTCTATTGCAATTTTCTTGGGTTTTGTTTGAAGTTCTCATAAGCTCGGTTTCATGTTCTTCTGGGTTCGATTCTAAAGTTTTCTTTACTGGGTGTGGTTGAAGCTCTATTGGGTTCGATTGAAGCTTTCCTTTCTTCTGGGTTTGCGTTCTTGCTCTCTGTCTGTGCACCATGGTTTGTCCATGGCCATTCCTGGCATCTCTGGACTATGCGGTGACACCGGCGAAGTCACCGACAGCTGGAAAATCGTTTGCTCAGGTACTATCTGGTCTGAAAGACTTTAAACTTACTCAACTCCCTCCGAAAGTGGTGATGGGAAAAACGGTTCGTGTCAAAATCACACAAACAAAATACGAATCTGGGCTTGTTGATTGCAGTAGCAACATTCACGGTCGGTTGAAATTGCGTAAGGGAAATTCCCCTCTTTCCATTATGGCATTGTAAACGAAATTGTCTAATATGTGGCCAGATATACATAATTGGGAAATCACTCCCCTGGGTAAGGGCTTTTTTGAATTCCATTTTAACACTATTGAGGATATGCAACAAGTTTGGGCAATGGGGGTGGTGAACATTAACCCAGGTCTTATGAGGTTTTACTGTTGGTCTAGTGATTTTGTTCCACAGGCTCAAGCTCAAACACACGCTCAGATATGGGTGCGATTCCTACAGTTGCCGCAGGAATATTGGCGTAAGCAAACCTTATTGGAAATTGCGTCCGGACTTGGCACACCATTGATTATTAATGAGGCAACCTTAAACAGGCGTTTCGGAATTTATGCTCGAGTTCTAATTGATGTCGATCTCTCCGAACAACTGTTTGAGTTGGTTATTGTTGAACGAGAAGGACATGCACTATCAGTTTTAGTTCAATATGAAATACAACCTTCATTTTGCTCTCATTGTATGATGTTAGGACATGGCATTCACAATTGTTTGAAATTGGTCTCCCAGAACCAAACTGAAGGCACTACAAAAGTCACCAAACAGGCTCACCCTGCTGCCACATATAACAGAAATCAATCAAAAAATGCTTGGTCTGGCAAAAGAACCATTTTGACACAGGAAGCTTCTACATCTCAAGTGAAACACGTAAGGAATGGAACACACTCTGAATCTTTTCAGGGAGTCTTACCCTTACACCAAACTGTTGTCACTGTTCCAACACATACTACTGGTATCTCTGCCTCTGAAGCTACTCAGGGTTTCTTGCCCTTACACATAGCTGCTGACACTGTTCATACACATGCTACTGGTATCTCTGCTTTTGTGAATAAAAACACATGATGCACTGAGTTGAATTCTGAACAGGCGGGGAATAATGAGGAAGGAAGTAATGGGGAAGTGCCTGAGAATGCAGCACTCCAAAAGAGTGCCAATTCTTTACTATTATCTTTGCACAATTCATTTGGTATCTTACATGAAGAAGATGGCCTTCCTCAAGGGGAGGCAAAAACAAGGTACTCAATCACAACTTTGAAGACACTTTGGATGAAAGTGCTACAATTGTTGATAAGGTTACTAAGGAGATAGACAGTTTAGTCTATTTGACTCACTTACAGGACCCTGTTGATGTGGTATATGGCTCCTTTAAGTCTGTAGGTTTGGCTCAAAACTGTTCACAGTTGGGGTATGGTAATGGGATTAGAAACATTCATACATTAGTCCCAACATCTCCTATACAGTCCAGCAAAACTGGGAGGAAGGTTTACCCTAGTGCTGAGACTGTGTTGGTTAGTGTTGCTAGGGATCCACTTAGTGTTATAGCAGCTCAGTCAAACAAGCAGGTTACTTTTGCAGGTCCTATTCTCACTCCAATTATAGCTACTGAGGACTCTCCTGGACATGCTATGGAAAAACTTAAAGGTGACAACAGGAACACTGCAGTGGACCTTGGAGCAAACATCACTGAACCAATTACTACAGTTGATGAAATTCTGGGACCGGACAAGGGACAAATCACAAAACCTGCTAACTTCATTAACACATCAGCATCCTGCAAAAAGAGCGAACTGATTCTCATCAAATTATGGGCAGATGCTCTGGACTCAGATCAGGCTTCAGATAGTACGCTCGACCCTGACATTATTGCTGAAGGGCATCATGTCTTCTCTGACACACCACAAACTATAGAAACTGTTAAAAAGGGCAAGAGAGGGAGACCTAGAAAGCCCAAGAGTCCCAAAGCACTTTCTGGCACCAAATCACAACACAAAACCTCTACAGATCTTACCGAGACCGGCTTTGATACTGTGAATACAAGATCCAAACATGGTGTTATCAAAAGTAATCCCAAATATGGTGATTAGAGGATTAGGAAATTTTGATACTCATCTATTTTTCATAACAAATGCTATATATGATTAGAATTTTGTAGGGGCATGTGCAGCCCTATGCTTTCTTGGCAGGCTACACTTTGTTTTGTTGCCATAGGATAGCCTTTGGCTTCCTTTCTCTCTGTTGTAAACAAGTTAAGGCCTTAATCCTGGTTTGCATTTTATTTTCATTGCTTTGACAAAAAAAAAAAAACTATACCATCGAGAATCATGTTTGTCTCTTCAAAGATTGGAACTTTGAATGCACTATACAAAAATATAACTGGCCTAAAACAAGAAAGAACACTTTTATTTTTGCATGATGTTAAAAGTGTGGCCAATATGTTGTACCCAAAAAATAAAGTGTCGTCGCCTACTGATTGTTGGAAAATATCGATATCAGCTATCATTGGAGCTTATGTAAAAAAAATAAAAATATGGCTTAATAGCAATTCTCGCCCCCTAACTTTCACGAAATTGCGATTTTTGCCCCTTAAGAAAAAAAACTACAAAACCGCCCTCTAAGTTTTGCAACTGTAGCCATTTTGGCCCCCAAGGCCAATTTTTGGTAAAAAAAAATAAAAAATATAACACGTGGCACCTCACTTAGGGTGCCACGTCAGCGTAGATCTTAACTTAAATAGTATGTAGCCAAGTCCACATTAGTTTCTTTTTACTTTATTTCGATCATATTTTGCAGAGAAAATGAGAAAAGGAATGAATGTCCTAAGAAAAAAAGATCAAAATATGTGTATAAACCCACTCGTCTGGCAAACATAACAAATGGCCTGCCGAGTTCAAGCCAAAAGCTCATGTTCTCAATAACGGGAAAATCACATAACGAAAGAAATAGCTCACCCAATGAGTGATGGAGATTTATCACCCACATGGTTGAGATGGCAAAAACTCATTTGCAAAGTAGAGTCTATTCTCTAGTGAACAATGTACGTACTCGTCTGTGCGAGCATACTTTTCAATAACCTATAAATAGAGGCTTGCATCCTCATTTAGATTCATTCTTTGTCTTGGCAAGTTTTAGAGAGAGAGAGAGAGAGAGAGAGAGAGAGAGCTTAGATCAGGCCGATTGATATGAAATATCATCATCCTCTCCTATGTCTTGTAAGTATACATTGCGTGTAACTCATTTCTCTATTTGTTAGGATCAAGTGTGTTGTGAATTCGGCTCAAATCTCACACCAATACAAACTATGGTGTGTGGAACAAAGGAAAGTAGTAACCAATTTCAAAGTAAACACAAGCAAAAACCAATAATAACAACACCTAGATCAAATCTAGTAATTAAAGTGAAAAACTCAAAACCACAAGCAAAAGATAAAGAGAGAAGAAAAACAAAACACACCAAGAAATGATTACCCAGTTCGGTCCAACTTGACCTACTCTGGGGGAGAGATTGATCTCTCCAATCCACTATCAAAGAGTTCTTACAAAGCTCACAAAGAACAAACCTAATTTCTACCCATTTTCCCAATCTCACAAATGAACAAGACACTCAATGATTTTCACTCACCCAAGGTGTTTACAATGTTTCCCAACCCAAGAGAACTCTAATCAAAGACCCTGAACCCTAAAGTTACCTCTTTTGATTTCCCAAGTTTTTCTCTCTTGAACCACCCCTTAGAAAATGAGCTGAAAAATTTAAACAGTACATAGTGACAAACAAAATCGCGCCTCGCTTGAGAAAATCGCGCCACGATTATTGTGTACGACCCAAGGTACGACAACCTTATCCAGAACTCGCGTCACACATGCACAAATCGCGCCACGATTTTTCCTTCAACAGAAACCATACATTCTGCCAACAAAATCGCGACACGCCACCAAAAATCGCGGCACGATTTTAGGTTTCACAACATCACAAATTTGAAGGCAATTTCAACAAAATGTATTTGTTTAGGAATCTAATATAAGTACTTGGTATAGATGATTATAGTAAATCTTGTTTTGTTATAGTGATGCCTCTATTTCTATGCTTAATACTTTTTCAACGTACAATCCAAAAATTGATCTTTGGCCTTAAGTAGCACTAGACATAGACTTTCTTTGTATGAGACATGAATAGAGGCATTTGTAGATGCTAATTTCAAGACATTAGGCTAGATTGGCAGTGACACACACTGTCGGAATATAATACTGTTCTTTTAACTAAATGAGCGAGACATCGAAGGTTTGAGACTAAATTGAATCTTCCATTATCTGCAAGACATTGAGATGTACTGAGGGCGATAGGTGAAAGTATACTTGAGAGTATATAATTTATCAATGAAAGACATTAGAAGACTAACCAATAAAACCTGATCCCATCACGACTTATTAGTTCATAGTTTCACCAACTGCCAACCATCTATATTTACTACTACCACTTATAACAAAAGTGACTTAATCGATCGTTGCTTGGAAACTTGTAGGAATTGAACATTATTGCAATAAAATCAATTGTTTAATAGTTTTGTAACTAGTTAGATTTAGTAAATATTGAAGTTATTTTTCTTCTTTATTCTCTATTCTACTCCCTCCGGTCCTATTTATAAGAAAATTTTGAAAAAATAATTTGGTCCTATTTACTCCCTCCGTCCCTATATGTAAGCACCAATTTGACTTTATTTTTGTCCCTAAATGTAAACTCTTTTTCAAATTTCTAGATGCATTTATTATTTTTTTTCCTAAACATACCCCTAATTAATACTAATAACCTATCATGAAATATGAAAAGTCAAATCTCCTATACATACATTTGAGCATGTTTGAAATGGCCAATCCACATGGCATACTAATGTTGATTCTATCATAGCAAAAGCCACATGTCCTCATTGAAATAAGCCATTAAAATTGTATACATTTGTTATTACAAGAAACCATTCAAATTGCATTGACTAATTGTTAATAAATTCACATTAATATTGCTTTGAAATTGACATTTATGTCACATTAAAATGAGAAAAATAAAAAGTTACATTACAATGTGGGGAGAGGATTGTTTCCTGTGACTTTTACCTCATGTGAGATCCTGACCATCTATTTTTTTTTACAAAAATAAACGATATTCATTCATTCAAATTGATAGAGTATATCGATACAATACAAATCCAAATTCGCTAAAAACAAAAAGGATGAATCTGTGAACAAACTCACAACATCCATGTTAATAGCATAAAACGGCAAAGTATCTATGCCTACAAATATGACTAATATGACTATATTCATGTCTCTGAAATACTCATGTCTCCGGATCTGCAACTTTGACGACACCAAAGTCATTGCCATTGATTGGATCTGCATTTGTTCAAAGCTAATCTTTCAAGCTGAATCAAATAAACACCGCACTAAGACGGAAAATCAAAAACACATCGCACAAAGACGAGAAATCAAAACAATCAGAGTCGTTCAGACACGAAGAAATCACAAAAACAAACGAAAGAAAACAGAAAATATGTGAAATCACTTATTCAATTAGGATAGAAGGAAAAACAATTTGGAGGGGTGATTTTTAGATCAAAATTGACCCTAAATCACCCCTCTAAAAAGAAGAAGAAGAAGAAGAAAAGGGTGACGGCTAGGGTTTGAGAAGGAGAGAAGAGAAACTGTTATGCAAAATTACGTTATCATTATAGTTTTTGATCTTGACCATCTATTAAAGAGGTGAGATAACATGTTTTAATATTAAAAAAGGATAGAGAGTGTAATTAAGAAAATATTATAGAGAATTATAAAATATAAGAAAATATTTAATATATAAAAAAAATGAATAAGTTGTTAGCTTATTAAAAAAATTCACATAACATTGATTACACTACGTAAATTCAAATTAACAAACAAGTAAATGTTGAATTACATTGATTCACATTACCTCTGTTAAGTTTCTCTTAAAATAATAATTATAACGATTTCTTTCAAAATTAAATAATAACAAACTTTGAATATCAATTTCTTAAACCACTTATTCAAAATAAAAATAAATTAGGATATGTTAAATCCAAAAATAACTCTAAGATGAGTTACTCCTCTTAATAATCAATTATAAGCAAGGTAATTAAAACCGGACCGGACCAGCCGGTTTAATCGGTCTAACCGTGAACCGGACCCATGTCCGGTCTGTAATGGCATGAAAACCGTTCTGTCATAAAACCGGAAAACAAACCGGGAAACCGGTGAAAAACCGGTGAAACCGGACAAAATCGGCGGTTCAGGAGGTTTGACTGGTTGGATCGGCTTTGGTTCTTTTCTTCACAAAAAACCAGACGAGAACGATGGCCTCGGTTTTCAATTTTCCTTTTCTTTTTTCGTTTCTCCACAAAAGGCAACACAAGCAAAAACATCATTCAAAGTATTCAAGCATGATTGAAATCAGGTGAAGAGAGAATTGAATATGATTCAGTTCAAGAAAAATTGAAAAATTGTAATTGAAAAATAGAAGAAAGAATGAAGATGCAATAATAGAGAGATTGCTTGCAAGTTGGCTCATCTAAAGTAAAAACTTATAAAAATTTAATAATTTGAAAATATTGATCGAGACAAATCGAACATCATCTTATATTCTAACATTTATATTTATATATTATTTAAAAAGTATGGTCAAAGTAAATCACGTAAATAATGCACATTGCAAAAATACGATGTATATTTTGAAATGTAGAGTATATTTTTTGAGAAAAAATAATAACCTATTACCCGTGCATTGCACGTGTTAACACACTAGTTTAATACACATACAAACAAATGATAATTTGGTAATATAAACACACAAAATAGACACATTAAATACACTAACAACTTTTCTTAAAAAATGTGAAACAAACAAATGAGACTTACATAGAGGGACATAAGGAGTATAAGAGAAAGACACAACTTTTAAGGTATATTTATTGCTTAAAAGACATTTCTAACCTTAATTTAATGATGGTCTTTTCAATAGTAGTAGATATATTTAATACACTACAAATTTTTATGCGGGTATATTTGTAAAAACATTCAAAAAGTTACAACAATTAATGATTGTCTTGATTTTGATGACTTTAGGTTTTTCTTCTAATAATAAGGATCGGAGGGAGTATTCGTTATTTTTTTTTCTGTATTTTATTTTATTCATTCTTTTAAAATTCTTTGAATTCCTTCACGATTATTCTTGATGAGTCTAGTATAGCTCGCTTTATTTTGCATGTTAAGTAAATCCCTTGCTGAGCAATTTTTCTTCAACTTTGAAATTGAGAGGACGTCAAGGAAAAATATCAAGAAAGTAAAACTCAAAGCCGTACACGGCGAATCATCCAATTTTATCACCAGAGGTAAATAGAAATGAAGACGGGAGTTCTGTAAATCTTGTACTTTAATCCTTTCACAAAATGGATCACGAGGGTCCCATAACTCATTTGGTAAAGTTCTATGAAATAACAAGATTATTAGGCGTTATTGATTCCGAAGAAGAGTCGGTATTCATGAAGCTAATCCCACATTTTTTAATCGAGAAAGCCAGGAGTTGGTACTTAGATCAAACTATTTCTATGTTGACTAATTGGAACGCGTTAGAATACAAATCCATGTCGAGGAAGTGCCCAAATCATGTAAATGATCATAAAGCTACTTCTATGTTGACTAATTGGAACATGTTAGAATACTTCTCTCGCCTCTATTTCTCCCGAACCAAACACAGCGTAAAGAGTGGTGATAGACATACCACCTTAAGTGGCAAACGTATTTGACCTCCACATAAAAAATTGACACATGACAAACTTTAACTGTTCAAAACAATCCAAAAAAAAAAAAACAAAAACAAAAGCAGTGAGAGTCTCTCTCACAACTTCTCTTGCTCCCCTTCTCTCTCTTCTTCCTCTCCCCCACCAGCACCGTCCATCACCACCGTTTGTCACCACCATCATCTTTTTTTTTTAACAGCTTGTCACCACCATCATCTCTTTCAAAAAAAAAATTGTCTTTTCTCATTAGCCTTTGTCACCACCGTTCTCTTCAACCTTTGTCCACCACCTTCAGCCACATCCACCACCGTTATCAGTCGTATTCAATATCAAATCTTACCACCACCGTTACCCGCCGTCCTCCACCGTTCTCAGCATCTATTCTCTCTACTTCACACTCCTCCAAAACGCACTCACAAGGAGTAACGATGAACAATGAGAAAGAGGAAGAGTTTAGACCGTATGTTTGACAAGAGAGAGAGCAAGGTTCTGAAATGTGTGAAATTATAAAATGTGTGAAATTACTAAAATGCCCATACCACATCAGCAGTGGTACAAAAGGGTGTATAGAAAAAGTGGTCTATGTATCTTTTTCCCAGCGTAAATGATCATAAAGCTAAATACAATAGAGGTCACACGTAAAAGAAAATGGATTTCTCGATTCAAATGCCGACGATGTAATCTTATGTCAAAACAAACTTCTCATAAAAATGTGAAGAAATTAGCCGATCCAATCGAGAAAATTCCTCAACAAACAAAGAGCTTGAAAGAAGAGAAGATGAAACATGTAAACTTTTGTTCAAGAAATCATCAAATTAATCCATACCCTCCCAGGCAGAAGCAAGGGCAAAACGAATATTAAAACAATTATCAAAGAGGCAACAACCTCAATTCCCAAAAACCTCAATATTCTTATCAACAATAGCGACAAAATCCTCAAGAATATAAATGGTAAATACTTTAGCATACGCTAAAAAAGTTCATACAAAGCTCTCTCCAAACCAAGCAGAACAGAAAAACTTCAACTAAAAATATTGAGTCACAACTAAATGGACAAACCATCAAAAAGTGATTTCCCTATCTCCAGTAAAAAGAATTCTAAGGAACATTGTAAGACCGTGAAGGACAAAAAAGAGTAAATGATGTCCTCTTGATTAAATAAAAATAAAGCAATGATAACTTGTCAATTAGAGGAGAAAAAAAGTAGAAAGTGTCAAAGAACATTATTACAAAGAGTTTGAAGAACTGTGTGGTTTCATATTTGGAGAAGATGATGCTAGCAAAGAGGAACATTAGCAGCGATGGAGAAGAGAGTTGTCATATGTTTGTATATAAAGACGAAAGAAGTAATGGAAAAGAAAGCAACGATGGAAAGAAGAATGAAAGGAGAACAAGTGGAAAAGAAAAATTGAAGGAAGAAGCAAACAAGGAAGTGAAGATAAGGGATGAACATTGCCTATTATCTTGGGTGATGCGAAGTTCTCACAATCATTGGTAGATCTAGGGTCGAGTGTAAATGTTTTTTTTAGGGTATCAATCAAGAAAATTAGTCCAAGCCCGGATGAAAAGAGGAGGTTGTGTTAAGCTTCGATAGTCAACATAAAACTTTGTCAAATCTCTATGATATATGAGGATGTTGCGTTCGATGTGTAGTAAGACTAGATGAAATACGATTAAAATGAAAGTATTAGAAAGAGATTGAGCTGAAGTAGCACCTATAGTAGAAAAGGTGGTGAAAAATAAGTTAAGGTGGTTTGGGTATGTAGAGAGAAGAATTGTAGATTCCGTAGTAAAAAAGTATGTCAGATGGAGGATAATCAAATCATAGGAGGCAGAGGAGTACATAAAAAAAATTATAAGATAAACTATTAAGAATTGAAGATTAACGAGTTGAACCAATATATTGTTTATGATATAACACTACGACACAATCTGATCTATGTAGCCGACCTCATTTAATAGGGTAAAACTTGGTTGTTGTATCAATCAAGGACAATCTGCTTCTGCCTATATAACAAGGTAATACTAGATTACAATTTGCAGACAGATCATGAAAAAGGGTGATTGGAAAATTCAAAGACGTCTACTTTCCTTCTTGGTGGAAGAAAGGAGAATGATGTGGTCCATCCTTGACAGTTGCTGTTCTGACATTCAATATGTCTTAGAAACATAAGTAAATGACTAAAAAACCCAACAACAATTAACTGCTGCCGGTTTTCTAGTTATAAAGCCAGCAATAGTTAACTACCGCTGATGGTATTTTAGTATTTTACTTGTGTTTTTAGGAGGTTTGTGATGTTAAAACAACAATTGTCTCCATCCTTTGGCTAGGTTTGCCCTTGTTGAGCTCAATAGGGTCCAGGTGAATGAACCTCTTCAAGTGTCCGGATCCTTTCCATTTGAAGAAAAAGTGGCCGTCTCCATTTCAATTCTTAAAAAATACACATGTGGGAAAACAAACATTAACGGTTCAAAACTTATTTTTTTTTTAAAGGGATAACGGTTCAAAACTTGATAGCTCCACTTCTTGGTGACCAAATCATGCATATTGACTCCAAACATTTTCATTCGTGCAATTTTGTGCTATTTAAACTTCTCTTAAAAGACCAAGTTGACTCAATTAGTGCCCTTGTTCATGTCATTACTTCTTTAGCTATACTCATTGTTAGGATCAACTAAAACCAAATGGTAGGGTGATAGCAAAACTCAACCGAACCAATGTATTTATTAAGTATGACTTGATACTATTTATAATCGGCTTATATTTTGGTCAAATGATTAAAGTTTATGCAAAAAAAAGAAGGGATAGGCTATAGTTACAAGCATTAAAACTTACAAAGTAGTTGTGACATTTTAGCAGGGAGTTTTTTGCGATAAGTAGTATTACTCATTTCTAAAAATTATTTATAGCGAAACAAAATATCACGAACGTATCACAAATTGAATTCTACCATTGGATCTTCTTTGGTGGAAATCATGGATGGTTGGATAAAAATTAGAAATTAGAAACTAGTCGGTGACAACATTTCCGCAAGGATGTTTTTCGCGAGAAGTAGCATTACTCAGTTTTTAAAGAGTTTGAACAATTTCATAAGTATTTTATCAAAGGGGTGCAATTAAATAATATTTTTGGATGACTATACAGGTTTCGTGGGTACACTCCCAATATAAGCCCATGAGTTTGACTCAATGTTAATATTTACAAGGAAAAAAAATTGGTATCCTCATGTTATGTTCACATAATATTCTTACCATCTTGCGTTCATATTTATAAAAGAACATATGTTTATTAAAACACAAATAACAATTTCTTTTTTGAGGAAAAATAACAAAAACATTTTATGTTGTTACATATAGTACCAAATAACATATAATGTAATTCAACATATAGTCTCATCTGCATCCAAGTTTACACAAAGAAAGAAGAAAACAATTGTACCCAGCCCTTCCCTGGGTATGCCTCTGTTCCAAAGATAACGTGTGTGTGTGGAACTATACAAAAGTGAGCAATGACCAAACAAGAGACATACTAAAAATGTGATGTGAATGTTTATGAGATTGGGAAATAAATTGAAAAACAATTCAGAGTACAAAATTAAACACATGGTATAGAAGGTAATAGAAAATGACCTAACCTAGCTTTTTGATAGTATAAATTTGAACCAAATAAACAAAGGATGGGTAAGAGTTTTCTTTTTTAATCTATTTTTACAACTGAGAATGTGTTAGTGTGATGAGAGGAAGAAGAAAGGAAACCACTCGTTGTGAAGAGAGAAGCAACACAATTTGATCTTCGGTTGTGGTAACATTTTCTCCTAACACTTCCTTCTCTTGCAATTTAAAACTCATAACGTTATATGTAAAACTTTTTTTACCATGCTTATAATCGATTGCACTTGTTGATTAGATCGAATACGTTCCTAAAACAACCTTTTATTTTAGGGCATATTTAACTTTGTAGAGGTGACATTGGAGTGATTTTTTATCTCTTTGATAATCTTATACAAAGTTATACAAATTTGATAAAGAGATTAAAAGTTAAATCTGATGTGTTATTTTTTTGAAAGAAAGTTAAATCTGATGTTTATCATGTCAAAACAAACTTGAAAAAAAAAAATAGAGATAGAGATTTTTTTTTTTTGAAGTAGAGATAGAGATGTTGTCATATCATGTTCAGACGTGTATATGTATTGATTTATATTTAGATTTATAGATGTTATTTTGAAATGAGACTAGTGTCATTGAAAGTATTATATCAACGTTTACAAATGGTATACAAAACTCATGACCCAATTCTAACGTTTGTTGAACCAAACTTAGCTCTTAAGTAACCAAAAATTCAAAATAAAATGTTGAGCAATATTCAAATTTGAGCTATTTTTTGAGTTGAATCTATCATTTTAGGATGAGAATAATTCCATCTAAGTGCTTACAACTTCTACGAAGACATGATGTCCAAATAATATTGTTTTTAATGTTGTATTATTGTTTTTTTTTTGAGGGAATGTTGTATTATTGTTAGAAGTTAAGTATTTAATTGTGAATTATACTTTAATATTTGAAAGAGTTTTCTGATCTATTGATATCCCACATCGGATAAATCATTTATTTACATTATATTATTCTCTTATATATATGGTCGACTATCAAATATTAGAGATATCAAAAAACAAAGTTGGACATTTGTTTTTGAATTGCTGGGTGGCATTCAAATTGGCGTAAGACGTGGGGTCTGCTGCATTGGTCAAATCAAAGTTATTGCACTTGAGGTAATGTCACCAATGTCACCAACTACAATGTCACTCAAGTATTATCCGAGGTAAATACTTTGAATACTTCTCCTTTTATATAATTTAATTACTTTTAGAATAAGGAAATTTTATGACCCCTTAATCTTAATTTATTTATTTATTCCTTCTTTTAATTTTTTTTTGTTTGAAGTTTCTTGCTTTTTAATTACTTTTAGATTAAGTTTTTTTTTTTTTAAAAAAGAAATTAAGTTACTTTTAGATTCAGGAAATTTTATGACCTTGAGTTTACTATAATTTTTTTTAACTATAATACATATTTTTCTTTTTGATTTGGATACCTTGAACTAAGTGTGAAATTATTAACCAGAAGAAATACAATACTTTGATCTTTCAATTGATTTGGATACCTTGAACCAAATAAAAATTGATATGATCATATATAATCGCAGATCGTAATTCAATTTTTTGTCAAAAATCTTAATTTAATGGTATTTTTTTATTTATTTTGACTAGCAGGGAAATAAAATCTGAAATCATTTATGAAAAAGTTTCTTAAAATCTGAAATTCTCAATTTAATGTTTGCAATGCACCTCCAATTGAAAGAAAAATATATTTTTGAACAATTATATTTTTGCAGCCAATAATTTTTGCAGACCAAATCAGTTAGCTGATCTAGAATTTCAAACGCCGATCTTCATCAACGATCGAGATCTCAACAATGTTCGATACCAAGCCACTTGTATCTGCAATGGCCTCATTCATGCTAATGCGAACCATCACGAATGAGCTCATTCCTCATGAGCTCCTACACTTTTTTCAAGCTGGACTTTACCATCTTTTTCGCCAATCCTCCGCACAATTCACCATAGTCATTGAAGAATTTCAAGGGATGGCAAGAAACCAAGTTTTTGATGCTGCACAAGCCTATCTTGGGACTAAAGCAACTGTCTCGGTAGAAAGAGTTAAAGTAAGCAAATCTGGGGACCGTAAAGAGCTTTCATTCAATATAGATAGAAATGAAGAAGTGAGTGATGTTTTCAAAGGTCTTAGTGTAAAGTGGAAACTAATTTGCATAGAAGTTGATTCTTCGCGGATTCGAAGTTACGATGATGACTCCTCGGCTCTGTCCGAAATAAGATCCTATGAGCTAACTTTTCACAAGAAACACAAAGACAAGATCATTGATTCATATTTGCCTTATGTGATGGAGATAGCTAAAAAAATTAAACAAGGAGACATGGCAATCAAGATTCACTCAAATGAATATGGTAGCTGGCGTCATGATGCCAAGTTCAATCACCCAATGAGTTTCAACACTCTTGCAGTTGATGAAGAGCTTCAAAAGGATATTATTAATGATTTGGATCGATTTGTGAATGCTAAAGAGTTCTATAGAAGAACCGGGAAAGCTTGGAAACGCGGTTACTTGTTGTATGGTCCTCCTGGTACTGGAAAGTCTAGCTTGATTGCAGCCATGGCTAACTATCTCAACTATGATATCTATGACTTAGATCTCACTGATGTAGGAGATAATAAGAGCTTGAAGCAACTTATTCTCAGCATGTCCAACCGTGCTATACTTGTGATAGAGGATATTGATTGCACAATAAATTTGCAGAACCGAGAAGAAGAGAAAGAAGTTGTTAATAATGGAGACAATAAGGTATATATTTTTCTTCAAATATAGCATTAATCTTTGAGATTCATTCATACTAAAATGTCATTGGGAACTAGAAAAGATTTAGATGTATATTAGCCTACATGATTCTAGTTTAGATACTTTAGCGTTTGTTGATATTGCCAACAGGTGACACTTTCAGGACTACTGAATGCGACAGATGGTCTTTGGTCATGCTGTGGAGAGGAACACATTATTGTTTTCACAACAAATCACAAAGAAAGACTTGATCCTGCTCTGTTAAGACCTGGTAGAATGGACAAGCAAATTCACTTGTCATATTGCAACTTTTCTGCTTTTAAGCAGTTGGTTATTAACTACCTTTGCATTACTGAACACGAACTCTTTGAAAAGATTGAAGTTCTTCTTGGAGAAGTTCAAGTTACTCCGGCTGAAATTGGAGAAGAGCTAACAAAGGATTGTGATGCTACAGAATGCCTACAAGACCTTATCAAATTCCTCCAAGCAAAGAAAATGATCAAAGAAGAGGTAAAGAATGAAGAAACCATCAAAGAACCTGAACCCAAGAAAATGATCAAGGAAGACATAAAGAATGAAGAAAATATCAAAGAAGAAGGTGAACTAGGTGGAGAAAATATATAGGTCATGTTTGGTTATGTATTGTAATTCTGTAAGACATTAAGCTAAGCTCATAAGTAGACATTCTCATCCTTTGATCAACATCTATTGAGACTTGAGATTATTTTCATTTCAAGTTTAAAATATCATTGTCCACCCTGAAAGGCTGAATTTTATCTTAGATTGTCTTCATGATCAGTTGGGTTACTGACTAACTAATTAGGAGAGTGATATGCCCATGAATGTCATTGTCACATGCCGCAATGCACGACAATTCAATTTTATGTTTTTGTAACTAGATTCCCCGTTGAATTTATTCAATGGAAAATGTTCGTATGTTAATGTTAGTATTTCCCTCTTTGTCAAAGACGTAAACCCTAGACCTTTAACTCATCAACTTATCTAATCCCTGAGCTCAAACCAATTGATCTGCCAAACACCTAGATTCCCCTTTTAAATATGTTACCCGCCAACAGCTGTCTAGCCACTTAGCTCAAGATCCACAATCACTATGATCCCTGAGCTAACCTTCGCGGACAGGATCAATCCGATCAAATCGATGATCCAACCGCCTGAAGTGTTTTGTTTAGTCTTTTTTTTTTTTTTTTTTTGCATCGAGTCCACACAACTCAATTACTCTTGAAGTAGTTTGATTCAGATACTTGATTTTTTACAATTCTTGATCGAACTCATAGATGGGAGAATAATATAGAAAAGTGAATGGAAATAATATTGATCATGAGAGAGTGTTGTTCCATGAAGTAGTACATTAAGATTTATATAGTCAATTAACCCAACTAATTCCTAACTAATCCAACTAACATGTAACTTTTCTCTTTAATTATGTTTCGGATATACGCAAAAGAGAATGAATTTTACTTGAACATTCATCAGCTTTATGGAAATTGCACTTTGCTCTTGGTTTTGGCAAGCAATGATTTTCGTGAATATCTGTCGAATTTGTCTAATTGGATCAGCATGTTCTTGAACTTGGAGTCCTTATCTGGAAATTGTGAAGAGAATATCAAAAGCATCTTTGAATTGGTGTGGAGATCCATTATCATGTGTTGCTGGAAGTAGGCAAGAAGGAAATTTTGAGAAAGAATGTAGCTGAATAATTATCTCTCTAATAGCCTATTACAATTTCTGATATAATCCATAAATGAGAAAAATATAGAAAAGTGACATGGAAATAATATTGATTATGACAGAGTTGCGAATTCAAGTAGCTTTTTATCTTTTGTTAAAAAAAAATAAAAAATAGCTTTTTATCCATTTCTCTCATCCGTGGGTTCTATAAAATATTTTTATACTTTTTTTTGTTACAGAAAAGTGCAATGGAAATAATAAGCATAGTTTTAAAAACCGGTTCGGTGATCGACTCGGTAAGGTTAGTGGGTCACTGAGTCATTGGTTGAACCACTGGGTCACAGGTTGAACCGCATGACTCAATCGGATTAAACCGGATGACTCGTTCGTATAACTCGGTGTTTATAAAAAAAAATTATCTTTATTGAATTGTAGGAGAATAGAATTTATAAATACCTTTAATGATAATGGCATTATTTATAAATATCTTTGTTTTACATATATTTTAAATTTTAATATAAGATGTGTTTTATACACTTAAAAAATTATAGTCAATTATAATTTGTTTTAAGAAAAATTAATAATGTGACAAAAATGTACATGTAATATATTTTTATATATAATTTATTTCAACGGGTATCACAAACAATTACATGGTGCAGTGGCAAAGTTTTCATATTTGCATATCAATGGTGCAGGTTTGATCCTCATAGCCACTACTTTCTTTAAATTCTAAAATTTTCCAAACAAACAATAAGAGTCAATGCAATTAATTCCTTCAAAAAAAAGAGTCAATGCAATTAATAACGTGTTTATTGGTGCATGACAATAGTAAATTGTGTAATTAGCATTAAAGATTAATTAAACAAGCATTAAAAGATAACTTAAACGTTATTTAAAAAAAATAATTAATTGAACCGGGCTGGTTCCTAAACCGGCCGAGTCACCGGTTTTAACCGGTTTTTGGCTAGTTTCACCAGTTTACACCGGTCGAATTACATGGCCGATCCACTGTGCGGATCGACCCAGTATAGTCACCGGTTTTTGGTCGGACCGGTTCGACCGGCCGGTCCGAGCCGGTTTTTAAAACTATGATAATAAGGGCTGGCAGCACTTATTATGGATAGAAAGTGACTCTCAAAATCTGACAAAGATTAATTGTTCAAATAACAATGTAATATACGCGAGGTATGAAAATAGGTCTTGCAACAACAAAAATCTAACCCTATAATTTGAAAATTGTTGTTCACACAAGTTATAAGGCAGAAACACACATATAAAAGATTAAAATGCTCTTTGGCAGTTAACTGCCGAGGAAATGTTTCATCAGATGAAACAGCCGCCTGCTCTCCCTACACACTATTTCCTCATCAACTTCCATACCACTCCATCTAATCCCCCAAATCCAATATTTTTTTTCATCAAATCTTGCTCCAAAATCATTGAAGCATCAAGCATAGGAGGTATCAACACACTTTTGACGTAAAAAAAAAAGGTATTAAGCATTTTAATCGGTTGATTTTTAGATGTTTTTGTGGTTTTTTTCGTGAGTTTACGTAATATGCTGTCATGGGACACATCAGCAGTAAACTGCCGAGGAAAACTGGGCAGTTTTGCATGTCTACCGCCTCTTTTTTCAGTTTCGTTTTGGTTTTTTTTTTTTTGGTTTTTTTTGTTTTAATTCATAATGACATTGATGTTTATGCATTAGTTAGTTGTGAATTCATATTTTCGTGTTGTTTAATTATAGTAATGGTTGAGAACGCGGAAGATGAACCGGGAGAGACAAAACCAAATTTTGTCGAAATTTCCGGAGATGTCAAACCGCCTAAGGTTGAAGCCAAACCAAACATTGATGGAGCTTCCGTCCATGTTGAAGCTTCTAAATATGTCGACTCCGGTGTCCTCCCATTTCATGCCCACGAAGTTGAAACGGCTAGGTTTTTTCAGACGACGTGAAATGAAAAGGTAGAGAAGACTTGCTTGAGTTGGCACGTCGTCAAGCAAATAAGGCGGGATTTACAATTGTTACACAAAGATCAAGTTTGATCAATCTAATGTTGTGACTAGTGTGTGAAAGGAGTGGGGTTCACAAAGTGTCGAAAAAAAACCGAAGCATGAGTCAACGGGCTCAAGAAAATGTGGGTGCTTGTTCATGGTTAGTGGATATCTTAGTAGGCAAACAAAGGAATGAGGATTGAACATTTTTAATGGAGTTCACAACCATGCGATGGAGCCGGCTTTAGAAGGACACATTCTTGCCGGTAGATTAACGGAGGATGACAGGAAGATTGTACGTGACTTGACCAAGAGCAAGATGCTGCCAAGAAATATTTTGATAAAGTTGAAGAACAAAAGACCACATTGCAAGACAAATATCAAGCAAGTGTACAATGAACGTCAACAAATGTGGAAAGCAAATATAGGTGACAAGACGTCGTTGCAATATCTAATCTCGAAGTTGGAGGAGCACAACTATACTTATTTCTCAAGAACATAAAGTGAAAGTACTACAATTGAAGATATCTTTTGGGCTCATCCAACAACCGTTAAGTTGTTTAACAATTTTCCAACGGTTTTGGTTATGAACTCCACCTACAAAACCAACATGTACAAGATGCCAATGTTTGAGGTAGTTGGGGTCACTTCGACCGATTTGAAATATTCGGTTGGGTTTGGATTTGTGACACATGAGAAAGAGGAAAACTTTGTTTGGGTTTTAAAAATGATGCGTAAACTTCTTACGTCAAAGATGAATATGCCTAAGGTGATTGTGACTGACAGGGATATGTCTTTGATGAAAGCGGTTGGAAATGTTTTCCCGAAAGTTATGCAATGAATTGTAACTTTCATGTGCAAGCAAATGTTAAACAAATGTGCATCTTAGATTGTAAATGTCCTTTGGGGAAAAATGATGGGAAAGAGGTGAAACATGGTGATGTTGTCAAGAAGATAATGAGGGCATGGAAAGCTATGGTTGAATCGCCCACTCAAGAGTTATATGCAAATGCATTAGTGGATTTCCAAGATGTTTGTAGTGATTTCCCACTTTTTCTAAAGTATGCCATGACCACCTTGAATGAAGTGAAGGAGAAAATAGTGAGGGCATGGACAGACCATGTGTTGCATCTTGGTTGCAGAACCACCAATAGGGTAGAATCGGCTCATGCTTTAGTAAAGAAATATTTGGACAATAGTGTGGGTGATTTGGGTACTTGTTGGGAGAAAATACATGACAGGTCGGTGCTTCCGTTCACTGCGATACAAACATTTGGTCAGAGCATTACCGTATTGGAACACAGATTCAAAGATGTCACTTTGTACTCTGGGTTAGGTGGTCATGTGTCTAGATATGCTTTGGAAAACATTGCTTTGGAAGAGTTACGTTGTACGGGAACATTGTGCATGGACAAGGAAATTTGTGGTTGTGTTCAAAGGATATCTTACGGCCTACCATGTGCATGCGAGATTGCTACAAAAATCCTTGAAGACAAGACAATTTTATTGGATTAGATACACCATCATTGGCATAGGTTACGTATGGGTGAAGAAAGTAATGAAGATGGTTTTTCTGTCGATGATGAGTGGAGTGGTATTCAAGAACGTCTCAAGAAAGTCCCTTAGCAAATGAAGCTTGAAATCAAAGAGGTTTTGTGGCAGTTGGCATTTCCTGAAACCACCATGATGTCTCCACCACCACGAAAAGTACCAACCAAGGGAGCCAAGAAAAAAGTGGACATTGCGAGGTCTAGAGGAAAAATTACATCGACTAGTCGAATCCCATCCTCGTGGGGGGTTGTTGATTCCCAAAATTCGGATAGTCAACCATCACCGTCACCAACAACTTCATCATTTTCTAGAAAAAGAGGTGCTCGTCTTGGTAAAACATCACTTTCTCCACTTCCACGGTACCAAAGCCTATTCCGGTTCCAAAGCCTACTTCGCTTCCAACGTCTAATCCGGTTTTTGAGTTTATGCCAAAGTTCATGGTTCCATTTATTGAAAAAGTGGTGGATGTTATAGGCGATGAACATTGTGGATTTCGGGCTATAGCCGAGTTCATGGGATTGACCGAAGAAAGTCATATCATGATTCGTCACAATCTTATTAAAGAGTTGAAAGATCATAGAGATGATTTTGTGAGAGTATATGCGGGCGAGGATCATTATAACTACATTTTAAATGGCTTACATCCTCCCACAAATATGAAAGGTTGTGCACATCTTGTTGATAAGTGGATGACTTTTCCAGACATGGGACACATTGCTGCTAATTATTACAAAAGGTATGTGGTCGTGTTGACAACTCGTGGAAAATCAGAATCTTTTTTTCCACTAAGAGGGCCACCACCGCCGGCTAAGCAAAAAATTTCCACCATGTGCCTTGGCTTAATTCCAAACCATTTCGTGCTTATTTTTTTGAAGGATGGTTGTCCACTATCTCCATCATCTACGGAGTGGTACAATCACAAGAATGAAGAGACGCTAACTTCGGAAGATGAGTACTTGGATCAACATGATTTGTTCTGAAAGCTCATGATTATTGAAGAGGGAAAGAAACCGCCGCAACCAAAAAATGAGTCAAACAAAGCGGAACCTTTTTATTTGGACACTCCCAAAAAACCAAAGCTACAATTTGAAGTAATTGCGGAAGATGAAGAAAATTCTATTTCACTTGATCTTCCCCAATCACTTGGTCATTAATGAGTGATTTTTGTTCGGTGTTAGTCTTTTTTTATTTTGTAGAAATTACACCGACGTATATTTTGAGGTCGAAATTGTAACGGCAATTTTTTGTGGCCAATATATAACTAACATTATGTAATTTATATTGATATATATGATAATATGACTTTTATGTGGTGAAACTAGTGCAATACTTATTTATTCGTTATTAATGTTTACGCATTTGATTTATTTGTTATTACATTTGATTTAATTTCATTCTAATGTATGATTTTTTTTCATAAAGCTTTTGTGAAGTGAAACATGTTTGAGGTTGCAAAAATTGAAGGCCGTGTTCGGTATTCTTCTTTGGAAAAGACAGTTAAGGTTATGATAATGCCGACCGACTCTCTTAATGATTTGAAGGCACAATTTAACACTTATTTTGAGCATCTTGGTGAAAATCAATATACACGTCACTTGTTTGGTCAAATGTCATGCATAGACCTATGAGAAGATAGAGATGAATACACATGGAAAACGACAAGCTATATACCTTGGCTTATTGAAGATGATAGCGGCGTCGGATTTATGTTTCAGAATATGGTGGAAAATAATATATTATATATGTATGTTCGTTACATTTGCAATTGCGTTGAATGTAAGTAGGGATTTAATTTAATGATATGTAATGAGTTGTTTAATTATGTACACTATGTAATGTTTTGATGAATTTTTAACTTTCGTGTAGTTTGAACCAAATGTCGGTTTGATTTAATTATGGACAATTGTAAAAGATAATGTATTTTTCTTGTTTATGACTGAGTACAAATGTTGTACGACTAATATTGCCTTTGGAAATGCTCTGGTTGAATTACAGGTAAAAACTGGTTGAAAATGGCTGGGTTCAATTATGCAGAACCCACGGTTTGCATAATTGTTTTCCTCGGCAGTTAACTGCCGATAGAATACTGAAACCGGCTACAGTTAACTGCCAAAGTTACTTCGGTATTTAACTACTGAGGAAAAATGAAACCAGCGGCAGTTAACTGCCGAGGGGTATTTGCGTCTTTTATATGTGTGTTTCAGCCTTGTAACTTGTGTGAACATCAATTTTCCTATAATTTTGGATAATCCAGGCTGGACCCTGAGGTGCAAACAGCTTAATGGGGTTGGGCCTCCCTAAGATATGAGCCTCAAAAAAATTTATAGCCCAATATCATAACATATAAATATACTTAGCTACACCACCATGCTTCTGTTTACATTTCATGTAGTGATTAGAAGCGACGAGCAGCGAAGGGTCCATGACCGCTGTCATGTTCAAGACTGTCACCACCAAGTTAACAGTTCAAGACATCAGGTCAACAAAAGTCTGACGGTCTGACCGTCACGCGCTGTGACACCCGTCATGGCTGCAGGACACTGATTTTCCAGGATTTTCTCTGCAGTTGCTATTTGATCAAACAAGATTCTATAATCCTCTTCAAAAAAAGATTCCATAATTTTTCTGCACGAAAGATTTTTCTGCTCCGGAACTAGACTATAAAAAACACATAAGTGGCACTCGGTTTATATACTGCTTGCCGCCACTGTTCCATAATTTCACTAGTGTTGAGTTCGGTTGCTGTTGCTGATTGTGTTTATTCTCTGTTGCTGCGTTTAAATGTTACTTCATTAAATTCCAACGGCTTAGAATTGCTTCTTGCCGCGGCTGTTCCTCTAATTTAAATTATCGATCAATTAACATGTTTTATTCACTTTACTATTTCTTAATATGAATTCATCAAAAATAGGTTTAGATTATTATTTCATTATGTTTGATTAGTTTACTTTGAGTAGGGAATGTGAGGACAATTATACCAATAATACTCTGATGAATTGTATTTTATATTATTGAAACGAGAAGTACATTTTTAGTCAAAATATTCTGTTTTTTAAATTAAAAGTTTTACTACAATAGTAGAAACACCGCGATACCTGTTTTGCATCAAAAGAGTGAAAAACAAGGTATCGAACTCTAGAAATTTGGAAATTAATTTTTAAATACAAACGCTTTTTAAATTAATCTAGAACATTCATATTTTGAAAAAGAGATTTTAGAATTATAATCGTGCACGCGAAAGCTACGGTTATATGTTTAAAATTTCGATAACAAGCGTGCGAAAGCCAACGGTACCTTTAAATTGATTTTCTACTAAAAACTACTTTTTTCAAGTAAGAATTAATATTTTTCATAACAAGACTTAAAAGTTGTAAATCGTACCACACGAAAGCGGACAATTACAAGATTCGATTTCTAGTTTCTGGCACCGCGTACGTTAGAGTAAGTGGTATCTTTAACTTAATTTTTTCATGCGAAGAAAATTATCTTGTTTTAATTATAAAAGTACTATTTTGTGAGTATCAACGGTCGACGAGAACTACATTTCGGCCTCTCGTTGTTATTATTAAATTAAATTCATTAGTTGTAGAAATGGTCAACTTTGTGGAAAGACATGTTGAGTATTCGTAGAGGTTTGGGGTTGGACGTAGATAGTTGATGCGATGACAATTCGGGAGAAATTCTAACATGGTCACAAGATCAAACAAATAGTGTTTGATCACACACACATAAACAAATATTTTTTTTAATGATAAAAAGAAAATTGATAAAAAAATAATTGAATATTTTGAAGATAATATCTTTATGTGAGTGTGTCTAAAGGCTATTTATTTGGTCTTGTGACCATGGAAGAATAACTCGACAATTCGGTGCATGTAGTGGGCGATAGTGCAAAGACTCTTTTCTGGACAGACGTGTAAGGCATGTGGGAGGAAGAGCATGTGGGGGAATATAGTGAATTGTTACATAACTATTTTTTGCAAGAGGGTATGATAGATTGGACAGATTGTAAAAGGATGATTACCATTTTTGATAAAATTCGAGTTTTCCAACTTATAATGAAAAACTATAGATCTATCTAGATCTTTATCTTTTAGGGATAATCTCATTTGTAAATTTATATCAAATTTAATTTTTCCATATTTTAAATTACACTTTCCTTGTGCAATTGTTGTTTGTCTCTTGTCTAAAATCCTAGAGTCTTCTAGGGCTATTTCTAGAGGTGAATCAATACCTTTCAAAAAAGTACTTTTGATTAAAATTTGAATGGTTGATATATGAATATAACGAATTTTACTTTTTTCTTTTTTAGAAAATGTTTCAATTCTTTTTTCAATTTGAGTCTTATCTATAGTAGATATAACTATATTTCTTTGAGTGGTTTCAATCGGAATTGCTTCTTCTCCAATCATTATTCCAAATTTCAAAATATTTTTTCTTGAGAAAAATTCTTTTAATTTATTAAACTTTCTTTTAAAGTTTTCTTCAGCAGTTAAAGATAAATCTGCTTCTTCTATCTTATGATCTAGCATAGCATCAGCATAATAACTAGATGTTCCTTCAAAATATGAAATCTCAGCCATATTTTATAGTTCTTCAAATATGATATTTAAAAAGTTTTTATAGGAACGAAATACTTACTAGTATTGAACTTCAATATTCGTTGATTACAAATGAGCATCGAGACTCTTATTTATAGTGAAAAATAGCTCACAAATTGTTCACATGTCCCTTTCTTGACAACTAATAAAGACAAACACGTAAATAAAAAGACACACAATAATGTACATAATTATCTCCTAAGTGGTCCCCATCTGACTGAGATGTGACAGGGTACCACTGCACACTTTGGTCTACTACAAGAAGCGCGGCTTAATGATTGATTCTTCATTGCTGTTTTGTGCCGACGTTTTCTTTGGACAGTTTTTGCACACGTGTCCTTCGAAATATGTACCAAAATACCTACAACATTCCTCCTGTAGGGCTCATGGTAATTTTTCATGATCATTTTTTAACTGATCTATTTTTTCTTTAAAATCTTTTACTGCTTTGACATCTTTGTCTTTTGCTGGTTTTCTGGGGTCGCTTTATATGACTATTGAGGTGTCTTCATAGACTACTCTGTAGTTTATTTGTTGTGTCAATCTGGAAATCTTCTGATGTATGTTTTTCATTCGATTGACATATACGGCTGGTTTCCATTTAGTGCTTTCTATACTCATGACTGGATACTCTTTGTTTGAGATTCCAATCTTGATTAGATACAATGGTTTTGAGATAAGATCCGAGGTAATTTCATAATACCAAGGATATGTAGAGTCGATATGAAGAAAAATCTCTTTTCCTTTGGCAAACAAATTGTTGAACTTTTGTGCCAAATTTTGTAACTCGTTTGGAAGGAACTTGAGTTCTCCATATGTTTTTCCTGGTTGTTCTTCCAGATATATGGTGTGAATTAAACCATTCTTAAAGAAAGATAGACATGTGGTGTTATCTATTCTTGGTAATATGACTGCTTTGGTACAACCAAATATGTTGATTGGGTAGAAGCATTCAGTGGTGAATTCTTCTACATAGTTGTTTATCCATTTCCATCTAAGACTAAACTCGATATAAGTTGGATCAATTATTTGGAAATTCTTCTGATGTTCGAGCTGACGGATTTTGTCAATTGACATCTTCTTTTTAGACTCTATTGTTGGAGATCTTTGGAGGTTTTTCGCTATCGTAACCTCTTTGTATGAACCGTAAAGTGCCTGTTCAGCTTCTTTCATCGTCTCGTACCCTTTGTGGCATACATTCTTGCCAATGATATGTTGTTTTGCAATTGCCCATTTTCTATAGATGCCTTTCATTGGACGATCGAAAATGACATATGCTTTAAAATTTCCCATTTCATTGCCTACGGGATCGCTTGTTTGGATGGTTGAACCATTTTTTCTTGCTTCATCTTCTTCTTCGACTTCTTCAGCCCAAGATTTTCTGCTGTCTGAAGTTGTTTCTGAAGTTTGGTTTTTGTTTTCTGATGAGTATTTATCAGAATCTTGGCTCAACAAGTCCCAGTTTTCGTCATCTTTAGGAACTTCATTTGAGTTTGTTGTCATGCCTTGCAAGCTTTTTAGTGTGACTATCATCTCCCCCTCTCGTCGGAGATCTTTTTTCTTCTGGATTCTAGAGCGGCTAGCTGCTCGTCCTTCTGCTTGATGTTGTTCTGAAGAAGCTTTATGGCTTGCTCCATTCTCTTGTTAATGTATCTGCAAAACTGTTTTGTTCAGATTTTATGTATTGGATGTATGGTTGAAATGGTTGTAACTTCATTTGCCATCTAATTAGTCTTCCTTGTCTATGGTCAGCTTTAATTTTGTATTTCCAGAAACCTGTAAGATAGTTGGAATCTATTCGTAATAAAAATCTTGATGGAAGTAATTCAACTTTCCATTTTTTTAATATTTTTACACATGGCAGAGTTTCCAGTTCCTGAATATGGTACCAGAAATGTATTTGCATAAATGCAATTTTTCATTATCCTTTATCAGGATTTTAGAAGCACTATAATCAATGCTTTTTATAGTTTGAAGATCTTTCGATTCTTCAATTTCTCCTTTCTCATTAAGAGAAAGTTTTTCTTTACCATTAGGTAAATCTCTCATACAACCTTCCCAAGTTGTTTGTGATGCATCTGTTTCTACAATCAGAAAATCTTTTATTGTGGGATGGTAGAGTTCAGGAAAAACTTGAATTTTTTCTTTAATGGTTTTAACGATATCAAAATCAGTTTCAGTCCAAGACCAAGGAATTTTTCTGAAATCTTCTTTTGAAAATGCTTTCTTTCTTTTGCTAAATCTTTGAAAAATCCTTCATTAGCAATATAGTTTAAACATCCAAGAAATCTTTGGATTTGCTTTCTATCAGAAACCTCGTTTGGAAAAGCTTGTATTTTTTCTTGGGTATGAGGTGTTAAACCTAGTTCCCCATTTTCTCTTAAGATAAGTCCAAGGTGTTCTATTTCTTTTTGACAAATTTTTGATTTCTTTTTTGAAATCACAATACCTTTTTCTTTGACTCTTAAAAGAACAGTTTCTACATCTTTAAGATGTTGTTCCTTACTTCCTTTTGTGAAAATAAATATATCATCTATATATGCTAGACATATATGATTCAAACCTTGAAAAGATTGATCCATAAATCTATGATATATCGATGGTGCTTGTTTTAGTCTAAAAGGCAAAAACATTCCATTCGTAATGTTTTTGAGGTGGACATGAAAAAGATGTTAATGGATTTGTTTCTTCAGCTAGTCTGAGTTGGTAATAACCAGACTTTGCATCCAAGGAAGAAAACCAATTACATCCTTTTATTTTTTCTAAAATAAAATCTTTTCTTGGTAACTTATGGGAATCTCCAATTGTTGATAGGTTAAGCTTCTTAGAGTTGACCACCATTCTTTTCTTACCCCTTTTTATCTCGTGATTTTCAACATAAAAAGCTGGTGCTACTGATGAGTCAATAATTAGTCTTTAAATTAGTGTCTTTTATTTAATATTTAAGTTTATTTTAATTAGATTTAATATGTTTTTATTTCCTTCAAGAACTATTTTACTTCAATTGCATGTTATTATATTTCAGGAACAAATATTCAAAAGATTAAGTCTTGGAGCAAAAGAAAGGGAATTGGAGCTTATTCGTGTCAAAAATATGAAGATCTCATACAAAATATATGGTGCAAGGATTCATGCAAACAATATGTAGATCTCATAACAAAATATATTGTGCAAAGAATTTGAAGATCTTGTGCAAAAATATAACAAAGTGGCACGCCCCCT